>Ga0255346_1003236_pt1 | contig 19434 bp, 20 predicted proteins | sample wastewater_treat_FD_194410 | JGI IMG/M metagenome (GOLD analysis project Ga0255346, IMG submission 194410) | Wastewater microbial communities from Lulu Island WWTP, Vancouver, Canada - plant22 | ecosystem: Engineered > WWTP > Wastewater > Unclassified | place: Canada: Vancouver, British Columbia... | reverse complement strand
AGAAAACTCTATGCGGAATTATCGGGAAGAAGATACAGGGGGCGATGCTGCACTTTCACGCCGCCCCTTTTTGTGCACTTCACGCTCGCCGGTGAGACTCAAATTCATTTGGCCAGAAGAAAATTTATATCCAAAATTGTGCTATACCCACTCTGTAGGGTGCGGAATGTAAGCTAGAGGGTCAGTGTCATGACAGAATTTTTGTCAAAATGTAAAAAAATCACATAAGAAGAGAGAGATGTGAAAAAGTGGGGCTATCGTGGGGCAAAACCAGACAAGCCACTACAGGTTCACCACTTACTAGAAAAGCTATCCTATTGATTTAATTGGTGCCTGGGGCGGGAATCGAACCCGCACACCCACAAGGAGTAAGGGATTTTAAGTCCCTAAATTAGCGGTTTTACTTACTTTCACTCACCTTCACAGAAACCCTGAAAAACGCTTGACTAACAAGGCTTTATCCTCTATTCTCACTTCACTTTGCTTCACTCACTTTTATGACATTTCCTTAAAAAAGTGGGGACAAAATGGGGACCAGATTTTCAACCCCTGGAATAGCGAGGGATGCCAGATGAAAAGAGAATGGATTCAGAGCAAGAAATTCAAGGGTGTTCGCTGGCGGCTGCACCCCACCCGGAAGCATGGTGTTCAATTCGACCGCTACTATGCTCTCCGCTACCAGGTTGACGGCGAGCGGCGGGAAGAGGGCCTGGGGTGGGCGAGTGATGCCGAAAACTGGACTGAGGAAAAGGCCGGGCTCAAATTGGCACAGCTTAAGTCTGAAGGGTTACGGCTCAGTGACGAGCGCAGATTAACCAAAGAGCAGCGAACGATTGAGGAAGCTCGTGGTCTGGCTGAGGCTGAAGCGCGCAGAACCCTCTCGGAGTACTGGCAAGAATCGTATTTCCCGGCTGCACAGCGATCTAAAAAGCAGTGTTCATGGGAGAAGGAAGAGAGCCATTTCAAACACCACATAGGGCCGCTCCTGGGCGGCTTGACCCTTCGTTCAATCGGACTCAGCCAATGGGACGAACTCGTCAAGACGCTATCGTCGGCGGGTTTGTCAACCAGATCAAAGGAATACATAACCGGGACCTTCCGCCGGATTCTCAAACATGCCTATGACCGGCGCATGGTTGATGATGCTCCACCCTCCGGAAAGCGCGTAGGTGTTTCGGGACCGGGGAACAATCGGCGATTGCGCGTTATCTCCCACGACGAAGAAGCAGCGATCATGGGGTACCTTGAGGCTGGGGATATGTGCGCCTGGCGCATAACCCGTTTCTGCTTTCTGACAGGTTGCCGAGCTTCTGAGGCGTTCCAGTTGACCTGGGCACATGTTGATTTTTCCAGGAACGTGTTGACGTTTCCCGAAACCAAGAACCACGATTCCCGGATATTGCCTTTGACTCCCCCCCTGCAAGAGCTGTTCGGCGGAATGAAGCCGGGCACTCCTGGAGAGAACGTTTTTACTAAGGCGGATGGATCAGCCTATTACTTGGCTCCAAGCGTTTTCAGAACCGCCGTTGAGAACTTGAGGCTAAACAAAGATCGTTCAAAGCGTGACCGGCTGGTTTTTCATTCCATCCGGCATACGGTAGCTACCCGGCTTGCTCAGCGCTTAGGACCGCGTGACCTCATGGACGTCATGGGCTGGCGAACGGTGCAGATGGCCGTGCGGTATGTCCATGCAAACCAAGAAGCAAAGATGCGGGCGCTTTCGATGCTCGGGGCCGCTCCTTCCGATAACGTTCTGCCTTTTCGAGCCGCGGACGGCAGATAGACAAAAGGAGCACGCAAGATGACGCGAATTGTATCGTTGCGGGAATATGTCAGGGAGATTCTCAATACCGCGAAGTATCAGCCTTGCGAGGATGGACCGGGCTTTGTGGCCATGGTGGAGGTTCTTCCGGGCTGCATGACACAGGGGAGCACCTTCGAGGACACCCGGGAGCTGCTCATTGATGCTGTTGAGACATGGTTGCTCTCTGCCCTGAAGGACGGCGTTTCCCTGCCTGTTGTCAATGGCTGCAGGCTGGCTATCACGGAATCCAGCGAGGAACCCGAGGTGGCTTATGGGTAAGGTCCCGCCGTGCAGCAGAGCGGAGCTTATCCGAAAGCTCAGGGGGCTCGGGTTTGAGGGGCCTTATCCTGGGGGTCGGCATTCTTACATGAAGAGAGGAGGTTACCGGCAGACCATCCCCAACCCGCACGGCGGGCAGATAGACTCCGTTCTTATCAGGGAGATTTTGAAACAGGCGGGCATCAGCGAGGATGACTGGCTGAACGCCTGAAAACGTTTTCCAGGGATAGCCGGCGGGCGACAAGCGGGGCATCCTCACCCGCTTCCCTGGAATACCTTGAGGACCGATTAGAGGAGCTCGGGAATGGAAACACAAAACTGGACCGAAGAGGATGAGCTGGAATGGCGTCTGGCTGTCGAGAGAGCGCAAAAAGGCTTGATGGAAGAGGGCTTCTCAACAGACGAAGAGGGCAACTTAAGAGACGAAAATGGCGAGATAATTGGCAGAGAACCATTAAAGTTCCTGGTGAATGAGGCTTGTGAGCTCGCGCGGGCAGTTGTCGAGGAATTTCCTGAACCAGCAAAGGGGGTGTCCAAAAGGGAAGCGATTTTTAGCGAGTATCACAGGTTTCACGACAAATATAGTTGGGAAGAAGAGGGGGAACTAGTCTCTCAGCTTTCCATGTTATCTGCTGAGGATTTTAAGCAGTATTTCATGGTAGAGAGGGCTGTATGGGCTTTGCACATACTTAATTTCGTCGAAGAAATGAAAGAAAAGGAACCAGATTTTACAAAATTGGAGCCAAGCTTCCTTGGGTCTAGAATGTATATCATAGGCATGTGGCACGCTCAAATAATGGGGATCGACGTGATGCTAGACCCGGCCATAATGAACAAGTCGCGTGCTTTGCTTCACGGAGAGATCATAAAGAACAGCCGATGGGCTCAGCGCAACAAACCCTTTCGGGATGCACTTGAACTCGCGGATAAACTGTGGAGCACTGGCGACACTCGAATGCATCATGAAATGGTTGCTTTCCTCATGGAGCAGATCGAGGAATTTAGAACCATTAAGGATGCTGATGAATGGCAAAACAATAAACGAAGGCTTCTAAAAGAGATAGGCAGACTGGCGAAAACGAAATATCCAGAGCGCTTTTTCCTTCCTGGGAATTCCAAGAGCGATAATCCCTGAGCAGGGGGTACAAGTAACGTATCTGTACCTACAAGTAACGTATCTGTACCCCTAAACGCTTGATTCATTTACTTTCCCGCATAAACTCATAGGCACTTAAACCTTAATTCAAGGAGAGTGCTTATGCAGCGCAATGTTACAAACCTTCAGTTTCTCAAGGCCAAGTGGCCTTCCGGTATCGTTGCCAGGAGTCAGGTGCAGGCTTTCAGTGGCGGACTCATCAAGGGAACCACTATTGCCAACCTGGATTCACTTGGCGAAGGACCTCCCGAAGTGGTGAGAATTGGCCGTGCAGTGGGTTATCCCGTGGACAGCTTTATCTCCTGGCTCGAACAGCGCGTGGCCGCGAAGCATGACAACGTTCGAGCGCGGAAACGGCGGCAGGGATGAACCGCGTCACCCTGGAATGGCGACCGCCGCGCGGGGGGCGATCCGGCGGCGGGGATGGAATGGAACCGAAACTGTCTCAAAAGGTATGCTAAATATGCCTCAATCCGCTGATGAAGTCAATCAGATCCGCGACCACATTGCGGGCACACTGCGATTCTATCATTCCCCTGGCGACTGCTTCGAGATTCGCGCAATCGGTTCCGTCAATGGGCGCAAGATCATCGACGGGGGCTTCTTCAACGATCAGGAGCAGGCTATCGCGGCGGTTCTGGGTTTGGGCGAACCAAACCGTCACGAGGGAATTTATGCGACGATCAACCCTGTGGACCCCGCCTTGCTTGGTCGGGCCAACAACCGGATGGCACACAATATCTCCGGCGCAGCCGACCAAAACGTCAAGGTCCTGCGGCGGCTGCTGGTGGACATCGACCCTGAGCGACCGGCAGGGGTATCCAGCTCGAACTTGGAGCACGATTTCGCAATTGAACATGCCCGCCACATCAAGGATGTTCTATGCAAAGAGGGCTGGCCGGAACCTCTACTGGGCGACTCGGGGAATGGTGCTCATCTGGTCTATCGGCTTCCCGACCTGGAGAACACCATCGAACACGTTGACCTGCTGAAAAGGGTTCTCCGGGGGCTCAATCAGAGATTCATGGTTCATCGTGATGGCGTTACGCTCAAGATCGACGAGAAGGTTTTCAATCCATCCCGCATTTCGAAAGTCTATGGGACCCTTGCGCGCAAAGGACAGTCTCTCTCTGACCGCCCACATCGATGGGCACGCATTCTCTCCGGCACGGAGTCTCAAGGTGTCCTGAAGCTGGCGCAACTCCATTCGATAGCTGCTGATGAGCAGAAGCCGGCCGCTGGCACTCCGCACTCGAACGAGAACAACACCCGACTGGATGTTCCGGCCTACCTCAACAAGTACGGAATCGAGATGACCGGCACAAAACAGCATGGTGGTTCTACCCTGTATCTTCTCCGGGAGTGCCTATTCGATTCCAGTCACCGGGGCGATGCGGCGATAGGGCAGACCGCCGATGGCAAGCTTTTCTATCAGTGCTTCCATGATAGCTGCAAGGGCCACACCTGGCACGATGCGCGGACTAAAATCTCCGGCAGTGATCGGCTGTTTGAGCGGGACCATAAGACATTATCATCAAGTCCTGCTGCGGATGATGCACAGCCAACCGACTGGACTAGGGCTGTCAAGCTCTTCCCGCCCGTCATGTTCCCCTGGGGCGTGTTCCCGGAAAAAGTAGCGGCGAGTTTTCAGCAGTTGGCGAGGGCCTGCGCTTCGTCGGCAGCCTCCCTACCCGGCGCTGCATTCTGTCTGTTGGCATCCGCTCTCGGGAGGGCTGTGTCGGTCTCGCCCAAAGCGGGCTGGTCGGAACCGCTCATCTTCTGGCATGCCGATATCCGGCCGTCCGGGGCCGGGAAGACACCTGCGGCGCGCGAGTTGGCAGAGCTGTTTCACCAGGCGCAAGCAAAAGAACATTCGCGATGGAAAACTGAGGATGATGAATGGCGTAGGCTTCCCAAAAAAGAGAAGGATCAGCGCAATCCTCCCACCAGGGCACGCGGATATTTCGCCACCGATCTGACCCTTGAGGGCCTGCGCGACGATCTGGCCGATCACCCTAGTGGAGGGACAGTGATCATTCAGGACGAGCTGAGCGGCTTCATTACCGCGCAAAATCAGTACAAGTCAGGGAGGGGTGCTGACCGTGAAGCCTGGCTGTCGCTGTGGGATGGCAAGTCCGCAAGGATAGTGAGGAGCGGCCGTTCAGTGTTTCTCTCGGGGGGGCGCGTGTCGGTCTTCGGGGGCATCCAGCCAGGGGTGTTCCAGCGAGTTTTCAGCAAAGACGAAGCGGGGCTCTATCTTGTTGACGGCACCATCTTTCGGTTCCTGCTTACTTGCGAGGGGCACAGCTTTCACGAGCTGACGGCTGAGGCATGGCAGGATGATAATCGAGCAGCTTGGAACCACATTCTTGAGAGGGCGCTGCACTGGGCCGACGAACAGACGAAACGGGACCCTCCTACCTTGCGGCAACTCCTCAACGTTGACGCTCAACAAGCCTTTTTGGCCTGGAGGAATGCGCGCGAAGGTTCAATCCATGACCTACCGGAGCAATTCCGAGGTTTCCTGCCCAAAGCATACAGCTATGCTCTGCGCCTGGCGGGAGTGATTCACGCCATTCATCGGTTCCATGAAGGAGTTGAGCCCGATACCATCTTGACCCTCATCGACATTCAGCGCGGTATCCGTGCCGTTGAATTTTACCTGGGCCAAACCGTTGGAGCACTCCAAGTCCTGGAGGATTCGACTCATCAACCGGACGTTCAGGATGAACGGGCTCTGCGCCTGGCGCTGGTCTTGGATTTCCTGCGGGCTGAAACCGACTCCGGCCGGCTGGCTGTGGGGTATGTTTGGGATTGGTTCAACAAGGACATCCCGGAGCAGCAGCAATTCAAAACCCAGAAAGCTATGGGCGCATTTCTGCGGTCGGTCGGATTGACTATTAGCAATGCCCTCCATGACGCGAACAACAGGCCGCGCTCAAGGTGCTTGCTGTGGGATGAAAAAACAAATTCTTTCTTAGAATCAAGTCTCGAACGTCTCGGAAGTCTCAAAAACATTGTACAGCAAGAGTTTGCAGAGCGAGACATTGAAAAATCAACGTCTCGGTTCAGAAAGCCTTACGGGGACTCATTCAGGAGACGTCCGAGACGTCATTCCTGATAAAGAAAAAATTTCATCATCGACTGCGGCCGTCGCGGAAGGGGAGGAATTCATATGACCACCGCCCATTCTCTTCTCGTGTCGTTGAGCAAGGCTGGCATCTGGCTGGATGTGGTTGATGATCGTCTGAGGCTTACCGGAAACCTTGCGGCACTCACCGACGATCTGCGCGGGGCTCTGCGGAACCACAAGTCAGCCATACTCGAGATGTGGACCGTTCCCGCTTACCCAAGCTCCGAAGGGCTGGTCAAGTGCTGCTACTGCGCCCACTTGACCGGCTACCGCTGCACTCGGGGCCATGAGCCGGATGGAACAGCGCTACTCCGTGAGTGCTCGGATTTCATCAAAGGGCCATGCCAATGATCGTGATCGTTGACAGCAGAGAACAACAACCGTTCACCTTCTCGGCCCGGCCAGACGTGGAAGTCACCCGGGCCACCCTCATCACCGGCGATTACTCATTGGCCGGGTTTGAATCAGTCATTGCCTGTGAGCGGAAGGAACTGAACGACCTCATAGCCTGCCTGCAGAACGGCAACCGTGAGCGCTTCGAGAAGGAACTTGCCAGAGCTTCAGCACTTCACCGCTTCTGTGTGCTGGTCGAGGGGACCCTTGAGGACATAAGGAACGGCCGTTACCGTAGCCAGATGAAACCGACTGCGGCGCTTCAATCGCTGTTCGCCTTCCAGATACGATACGGGACGGCTTTCCTGTTCTGCGGCAACCGGGCCGGGGCTGAGTATGCCTGCCATAGTCTCTTGAGTAAGTACCTCTATGAGCTGCGGCGCGGGCTCACCCTGGCGACCCGTGCCGGACAGCTTGGGGGCAAGGGTGACAGTGGCGAGGAAATGATTTCGTTTTCAATGGCAGGGGGGCCGGGGGGGGGTTCGACCCCCAGGTGGGGGTTAATACTCCTTGCGAGCAAACTTGCTCACGAATTTTGATTTTTTGAGGGGATGATATTTGCTTTGCTGCGCTTCTCCCGGCGAAACCAGCAAGAACGTTACCAGGAGTGGCCATACCATGCCATTCAAAGATATTAAGCGGCGCAATGAATACTTCCGGGACTACATGCGGCGGCGGCGCGCGCAACCGGCTGGCGACCAGGAAGAGGCGGGCCTGTTAAACCCGGCATTGCCAGCGCTGGACCGTAACCGACCGTACACGGAACACCCGCGACCTTTCCCGCTTACCTGCCTGGCAGAGCAGGACGGAAGGCTTTTTGACTTGGCTACCGGGGCTCAAGAAGGCAGTCAAGGCAGGACAGATTGAGGGATAAAAGCCGATGGAGAATCAAACCTTCGTGGAATTTGTTTGTGGCGACCGTCTTCTTGTCGGCTGGATGGGGATTGCAGACTATTTCCAGCTTCCCGCCAATGAAATGCGTGATCGTTTCGGGCGTGAACTGCGGGCCGCCGGAATAGTCTTCGACCTGGATCTTCGCAACGGAGCACCGTGTGCGTGGCAAACATCGCTCCAACAGTGGGCCGTCAAGCGAGGCCTGCTGTGAGGGCGTTCGAGACCTTGCTTGTCGGCTGGCGCGAAATAGGGGCCTACTTTCGCTTATCGGGAAGGGCCATGCGCGAGCGCTACGGCGAGGACCTCTTGACCGGCTGTTTCGCCTTCAAGATGCGGCGGGGAGTCCCGCCAAGAATTCATGTCTGCACCTGGCCTTCGATGCTTCAAATCTGGGCCGCTTCCCTCCAAGAAAAATACGGGGGCCTTGATAGGGACGGCTGACGGGCCGCTCTGTTCCCGAACCCTTTCAACCTGTTCCGGCTTTGCTGTATGCTTCCGGCCCGTGGAACCTTCACCATGCAAACCGATTGCGAACCCGAGAAAGATCACCCGGCGGGTTTTCTGCGTCCACTACAACCTGTGCCTGGATCTGGCCGTCACGTCGAAGCGGGAGGGCTTCTCCTGCGGGAGCTGCGGGAGTTACCTGGAAGTGGACAGGACCAGGGCGGCGCATTGGCAGGCACAGGCCGAGAGCTGTGGGCGATTGCTGAAAGCGATCCTCGTTGATCAACCAAAGAAGGGACCGGGGGACTATCGACCGCGACGGTTGCCACCCATGACTCATGATGAGCTTGCCGAGATCTGGCGACAGCTTCACCCGGATGAACCTGTACCTGAGCGACTGAGCCGATGGAGGGGGGTTTGAATACCCAAGGACAACCGCAACGTAAAGATATTCGACCTGTGGATGCAGTGCTACAGCCAGCAGGAGATCGCTGATGCTTGCGAATGTACTCAACCAACGGTAAATGAGGTTTTATCGAAAGAGTTTTTGGAAACCAAATCTATAAAACCCGCCGCGAACCACCTGGCCGATTTCGACCCACCGCTTTACAATGTGTGGAAGCAGGAAAAACAACCGGCATTCCTCCGACCGTGTCAGGTATGGCCGGGGGTGAGATCGTTGATTCTAGGCCATAAATCGCCTTCTGGTGGTGGTGTGCGAGCCTGAGTTTTCCCTGTTTTTAGGTGTCGGGTTTCTTCCTTGTTAACCGCGCGGACCCTCACCACACAACCACTTACAGGTGCTACGCTAAGAATGGCTAAATTCGGCTTCTAAGAGGATATTGGCCTAGGCGTGTCAGAGGTCATGGCGGGGTGAGAAGTCCTGCTGGGGGGCAAAAAGAAAGGCAGAGCCACCAGACCCTGCCTTTCTTCCTTCCACGCTGATAATGGGCTCACCCTATTTTTTGAACTTCCTCCTGAATGCAGCCAGGCCGAGCAGACCAGAACCAACTAGGAGCATGGTTGCGGGTTCGGGGACGGAGGAAGAAGCATGAAATGTGGCAGGCGACAAGTTGGCTCTGCCGTCAGATAAACCGTTTAAAGTATTATTGGAAACGGTAGAAGAGCTTAGAGTGTAAACCCAATGAAGGTGGTCAAAATCAATTGCCTTAGAAGTAGTAAGTGCTTGAGGAATGTGAACATACGATGAACTCTGGCCATTCAATGATCCAAAGTCGACTTGAACACTATCCAAAAGAAATTCCCATGAGAGGTCCCCAACACGAGTTCCATCAGGACATACCCAAATCGGTTCCCAGATCATAGTATTCGCAGCTGCAGACCAATAGCCATTGCCAAAAGCATTGAAAGTAACCTCCACTTGATCGCCAACGGAGAACGTAGACCCTGCCGAGCTGAAATTAGTAGTGGTGGATGTCCCGTCATATGTAAAGACATATTGATAAAGATTCGCGTTGGCGGGTACAGTCAATCCTGCAGTAAGCAAAGCTAACGCCATAACAAGAGCCAACCTTTTCATCCTTTTCATTCCCTCCCTTTGCTTGAGTTTGATCTTTTCAGAATCTCAGATAGGCTACCGACATTTCTTCGGGGGGTAATAGCAATTATCATGCCATCAGAGCTAGATGGTTATTATTTATAGATAAAATGGCAAATAGCACAGATTGATTATATCATGAATACTGTAAGGAATTCTGACAAACACCGAAGATATATCCCAGCAAACCGAGTCTGGATGCGCATCTAGCCCACATCCAGATATTGTAAAGAATCCCGACACAATTCAGGTTTTTTTACGGCTCTGGCATCAGAGGCTGCAAAGGCGAGAGGTCAAAACTCAAAAATCTGGGAAATGTTTTTGCAGATGTCTTCTGTGGTCCCTGCCCCCGCCGCTTAAGGTATGCCCCCTGCCACCCGGACCCAGGCACCCTACGTCACCCACGACCAGACCGATGCACAGTGAGGCAGAGAGAATAGGCCGGGGGGGAGGCTCAGCGGGGTGGCATCAAGGATACCCCGGTCGCTCTTCGCTTGACCCTGTGCATTTCCTGTGCATTGCCGTCTGCCAACCCTCACCACACAACCCTTTCCAGGCGCTACCGCTACAAGGCCAAATTCGGCTTTTTCCGGGGGTGTTTCTCGAAATGACCTAAGACACGGGCCGGGGGGCCGAAGTCAAGCCAGGCTGGGCAAATTCAAAGCCGTTTGCCGATATTTCGTTAGAAGCCCGTAGCCGATTTTCCCCTTGCATCCTATGCCCGGGGTGGTATTCTGCCACCGTCTGAAACATCAATGAACGGGAGCCCACCGAAATGGGTATTTTCATTTGTGCCGACAATCAGATGAGCGGGTGTCCTGGTATCCGTAAGGGCCGGGGGGTCTTTCATTGGACCTAGACAGCACCCGCTACTTTTGTTTGGAGGTGAGGACATGGAAAACGTTCCGATGGATGACACGGGCCGTGAGCTGCTGCGCCTTGTCGGGGAGATCATCTATACCAGCGATCAGCGGGCGATTCATGGCATGAGGCTGAATACCTTGGCTTACCTGGAGTGCGTCAAGGTTCAGCGCAGCTTTGAAAACTTGTCCGGTTCTTCGAGGGAGGCATCATGAGCAGGAAAGCCAAACTGAAGATTGTTCCCGAGAGACCAAAGCCGGAGTGCCAGGTTATCCCATTCACACGGGAGCGGGCCTTGGAGATCTTATTTCGTGCATACCCTACGGCGGCGATACGATTCAGAACAGAAGAGCTGTACCGGCCGAGCCAGGTGACGGGCTACAGGGATCAGGTGGAGGTTTACTATTGGTTCAAAGTCGACAGTGGGGCACTTGATTATTTCTCCGGGGGCGCGTGGAATTCGATTGAGGAGGCTTTCCGGGACCTGATTGGCACCGCCGGCACACTGAAGAAGCTATGCGGTGTTTGAGTGTGTGGCACCCTGGGCCTTCCTCGTGTGGGCCTGGGGTCATCCGGTTCGGCATGAAGTGCCCGGAATGTCGGCAACCGAAGGAGCAGCGTGAAGGGGTAGGCAGGTGACGAAGGCGATCCGACAACAAGAAAGGCAGGGCCACCCGATCACCGGGACCCTGCCTTTTGTCGTTTGGGGGGGGCATTTTCATCCTGGCTGTGGGGTATAGTGTGGGGTACGTCCGAAAATGGAAACAAAAAAGGGACTCGGAATTTCTTCTAAGTCCCTGTTTTTTCTTTGGTAGCGGGGGCTAGATTTGAACTAGCGACCTTCGGGTTATGAGCCCGACGAGCTACCTGGCTGCTCCACCCCGCGTCAACGTCACCCTTAAATATCCCCGAACGCTGCCATTGTCAAGGTGGTTCATGGCGTTTTCTTGCATGACGAGCAGCCGAGCTCTTGAAAAAGGTCTATCATCCATGGTTTGATAAATAGCTGGAGCTGCCGGACCCTGTTCGGCCACAGAAAACGTCTGAGGGCCGTGGGTGACGTTTCACCGACCGAGCCGGATATTGACTGCCGGATAACGGAGATGAGAGGATTCATGACAGAACAAGCGGACCCGCAAAGGGACGGACGCCGTGCAAAATGGCGCAAACCTTTGAAATATGTATGTGCGACCTGCAATCGTGAGCAGCTCTTTTGCTGGACCTGCCGCTGCGGATTCATGATGTGTTCCGACTGTATGGAAGAAAATTTCTGGGGCATGACCTGCAACGGGATCACCTGGACCTGTCCCGATTGTGGCGCTATCCGCAGTTTCGGCAACGATTGAGATACTTGGGCGGCGGGAGGATAAAGCGATGGCGGAAAAACGAGTGATCATCATCGGCGCGGTGGCGCTGGGGCCAAAGGTTGCCTGCCGCCTGCAACGGTTGCGGCCTGATGCTGAAATTACCTTGATTGACCAGGATGAGTACATTTCGTATGGCGGTTGTGGCATGCCCTATTTTATCTCAGGGGATGTGAGCGAGGTGCGGGAACTCATGAGCACCAGTTACCATATGGTCAGGACCCCGCAGTTCTTCGAGGATGTTAAGGGAGTGCACGTCAGAGTACGAACCCGGGCCCTGGAAATCAACCGGCAGGCGAAGTGGGTCAGGGTTCAGCATTTGGAAACAGGTGCGGTGGAAACCCTGCCTTATGACCAGCTGGTTTTGGCAACGGGCAGCCAGCCAAACCGGCTGCCCGTTGCGGGCTTTGATCACCCATCTGTGATGAGTCTCGCCAACCTGCATGCGGCAATTGCCATCAAGGAGCGGATCGCTCGAGGAGAAGTGGCCAAGGCAGTCGTTATCGGTGCCGGCGCCATCGGATGTGAAATGGCAGAAGCGCTGAGCGATCTCTGGGGCATAGAGACCAGTGTCGTGGAGATTGCCGACCAAGTTCTTCCCGTCATTCTGGATAAAGGGCTTGCCCGTATGGTCCAGAAACACATGGAGGAGAAAGGGGTTGGCATCTTTCTCAGAGAGGCTGTTGCCGCAATCCAATCGGAAGAGGGAGCAGCCTCCGTCCAGGTGATTACCTCTCAGCGTACTCTGAAAGCCGATCTGGTGATCACTGCCGTTGGTGTTCGACCTCACTCCGAGCTGGCCCGGCAGGCCGGGCTGCAGGTCTCGCCCCGGGGCGGGATCGTGGTCAACCGACGCCTCCAAACCTCGGATTCGGACATTTATGCAGGAGGCGACTGCATTGAAACCCTGCACCTGGTTACAGGTAAGTCAGTGTACTTCCCTCAGGGTTCCCTTGCCAATCGCCAGGGGCGTGTGATCGGCACCAACCTGGCTGGAGGCTTTGCGTCCTTCGACGGCGTGGTGGGGACCTTTGCCATCAAAGTCTTTGACCTGGCGGTGGCGTCGACCGGCATCCCCCTGGAAAGCGCCCGGAAGGAGGGGTTCGATGCGGCCCAAGCCTTGGTGGTCCAGGCCGATCGCGCGCATTTCTATCCCGAACACGATCTCATCTATCTGCAACTGGTGGTTGACCGCCGGACCCGCCGCATTCTTGGTGCCCAGGGAGTTGCTCAGAACGGCGACGCCCTGGTTGGCCGGATTAACAGCATTGCCGCCATGCTTCCCTACCGGGCGACCCTCGAAGAACTTTCCAATCTCGAGGTAGCTTATTCTCCGCCCTTCGCCTCCGCTCTCGATATCGTCAATGCGGTTGCGAATACCGCGGGAAACATCCTCGACGGCACCAACCGGTCGATCGATATGGCTGAGTTTGAAGAGTGCTTTCTGGAGAGTTCCGCGGACGAGCCGATCTGCCTCGATGTTCGGGCTCCGATCAATGCGGCCCCCTATGTGGCCAGGTTCGGTGACCGCTGGCTCAATATTCCGCAGGAAACCCTCAAACAGCACCTTCAAGATCTGCCCATGGACAAGCGCCTGATAGTCGTCTGCAATTCTGGCGCGCGTTCCTATGAAGCTCTTCGCCAGCTCGACAAGGCCGGTATCGGCCAGACGGTTAACCTTCAGGGTGGGGTTGCAGGGCTCAAAAAAGCGGGATTGCTTGATCTCAGTGAGGAGTGAGGTATGGGGAGCTGAGTGATGGGCTCAATGAAGCGGCGGCAGGCGGGTGAATGCGAGGTGACAGGGAGCACAGATTTGTGAAACCGGCAGGGCAAGACCTTCTCGGGCCTGGTGAAGGATGGGATGGACCTCCCGTGGCCGTCTTCTGGGACCAGTCCCTGCTGTGGGGGTTGATCTGCCTCGAAAGTCTGGAGCAGCTCGGCGTACCGTTCCAGCTAATCAGCGGGGAGGAGGTGGCTCGAGGGGCGCTGGACGGATACCGGGTGCTGGTGGTTCCCGGTGGATGGGCGTCTCATAAGGTGGCCGCGCTGGGTGAGGGCGGCAAGGTGCGCCTGCGGCGATACGTGGAGGAGGGAGGGAGCTATCTCGGTTTCTGCGGGGGGGCGGGTCTCGCTCTTTCCAGCCCTCCGTCGCTGGGTCTGGTGCCGATCGAGCGGATGTCCCTGGCCGAGCGGTTGCCCAGCGCCAGTGGTGAGGTATGGGTTGAGGGAGTTCCCGATCATCCAATCTGGGAGAATCTGCCGGCAGTCCTTCCGGTCAGCATCTGGTGGCCGTCGCAATTCGCGGTCAAGGAGGCTGCCGAATCGCTCTGCCTGGCAGTCTATAAAGCTCCGGGGGCCGATTTCCAGGTCGCTGATATCGCGCTTTCCGACGTGGGCGAGAGGCAGGTTGCCTGGTCGAGGTGGGAGCGTCGCTATGGGATCAATCTCGATCCGGCGAAACTGATGGGACATCCGGCCATCGTCGAAGCCCGAAGAGGGAAGGGGCGGCTGATCCTTTCCTATGCCCATCTGGATACTCCCGGGCAGGTCTGGGGCAATCATCTCTTCCTGAGCTGTCTCCGATACCTGGATGGAATGGCCGCTCAGGTCCGCAAGGCCATCCCCGTTATTGGCTCACGTCCGGGTGGAGCGACTGCCCGTGCCGGGGTGGAAGCGCTGTCCTGCCTTCGCGAGGCCAGGGATGCGGCCGCGGCGTTGATATCCTTTGGCGAACAGCACTTGCTCTGGAATTGGCGCCGGCCGTGGCTGTTGAACTGGCGCCGGGGAATCCGCGGACTCGAATACGGCACCCTGCTGGTTGTCCTGACTCGCCTGCTGGACCGCATGGAACAGGAAAGCGCCGAATCACCGCCCGGGGACGATCAATGGTGCCAGGCAGCCCACCAAATCAGGGAGGAAACCGCCTCTTTCTGCACCCTCGCGCGAAGCCTTCTGGCAGAAGAGAAACGGATCATCCGGACCGGCAATCTCACGAAACTGGGCAGGGTGAATGCTGCCGTCGACCGGTTGCGGGGTGAGCTCTTTGGCGACCGGATGAATCACGGCGGCCTTTGCCGACAGCTTTTTGATCGCCTCGATCGCTTCCTGTTGCAGGTGTTGCGGGGAAGAGTGAAGAGTGAAGAGTGAAGGGTGAGAAGCTTATGACAGGACCGCAAGACGCCTCTCGCTATTCCGGCCTGGCACCCCCCTCAGGCACCCACTCCTGGCGCCTCACTCCTCACGCTCCGCCCGTGCCTCTTATGGCTTGCAGTTGGCCGCTTGTTTCCCTTATAGTGACCGCGTGGCTATAATGTTTCGATCAGTAGACCTCAGCGATTTACGTCGGTAAGTCGTGTTCAGATATGGAGAAAAAGCGCATGGCCGTGGCTCAGAAGATGTCCCAGTTTATGGAAAAGTCTTCCTGGATCCGCAAGATGTTCGAGGAAGGCGCCCGTTTGAAGAAGATCCATGGTGAGGACCAAGTGTTCGATTTCAGCCTGGGTAATCCCAACGTACCGCCGCCTGAAATCGTCAAGGAGAAACTCAGAGAACTGGTGCGGCGGGACCTTCCCGGCATGCACGGCTACATGCCCAATGCCGGCTTTGAGGAAACCAGAGCGGCGGTTGCGGCTTACCTCAGCAGGGAACACCGGGTGCCGCTGGGGCCGGATCAGATCGTTGTCACATGTGGTGCCGCCGGGGCTTTGAATATCATCCTGAAGGCGCTCCTCGATCCCGGCGATGAACTGCTGGTCCCCGCCCCCTATTTTGTGGAATATGGCTTTTATGCCGACAACCACGGGGGAGTGCTCAAGACCGTTCCCACCCACGATGATTTCACCCTGGACCTGGCCGCCATCGAACAGGCCGTCAGCGAGCGGACGAAGATTATTCTGACCAATTCGCCCAACAACCCCACGGGGCAGATTTACTCCACCAGCGCCCTCCAGCAGCTTGGCAGGATCCTCGAGAAGAAGAGCCGTCAGTATGGCAGAACGATTCACCTGGTGTCCGACGAGCCTTATCGAAAGATCGTCTATAACGATCAGGAAGTGCCCTGCATCTTCCAGCACTACCCCCACAGCCTCATCGCCACGTCTTATTCCAAGGATCTCTCCCTGCCCGGCGAGCGGATCGGCTTTGTGGCGGTCCACCCCGATTGTGACCAGAGCGGGCAGCTCCTGGCGGCGCTTTCCCTTGCCAACCGCATTCTGGGATTTGTCAATGCTCCCGGTTTGATGCAGCGGCTGATCGTGGAGCTCCAGGGGGTCTGTGTGGATGTGGATGCTTACCGCCGCAAGCGTGACCGGCTGGTGAGCGGTCTCAGAGCCGCCGGCTACGAACTGGTGGTGCCGCCCGGTGCCTTTTATCTTTTTCCCAAAACCCCCTTTGCCGACGATGTGAAATTCGTCAGGCTGCTCCAGGAAGAGAATATTCTGGTGGTGCCGGGAAGTGGTTTTGGCGGGCCGGGACATTTTCGCATCGCCTATTGTGTTGACGATTCCACCATCGAAGGGTCACTCCCCGGCTTCGCCCGCGCCAGGTCGATAGCGGGCCGCATGATGGAGGAGGAATCCTCATGAAGAAGAAGATCTTTGTCAACAAGGATTCCCGATCAGGGTTCCGAACGTCTCTCAAGTTGCTCTTCTGGGCAGCCATTGGCCTGGTGGTGCTGGTGCTGTTCATCCCGCTCACCTCGCGCGACCGGGTCGGCCGGGAAACCTCGAAGAAACCGGCGGTGGAGAAAGGCAAAGTAGTGAAGGAGATCCCACGCTCGCTGCAGCCCGTTGCCGAAAGCCTCTCGAGAGGCCAGGGGGAATCCTCGGAACCGGGGAAAGGGGCTGATCCGAGACCGCCCACCACCCCCGAAGCGAAGGGCTCGGTAGGCATGAGCGCGGCGGTGCCGGCACCGCTGTCCAAAGAACAACCCGGAGACCTGCCGAAGGCCCCTCCCAAGGCGGAAGCACCGGCCGAAGGCGGGCAGAAGAGCCTTGCCGGCGCTCCTCCGGGACCGGGGCCGGCATCCTCCCAGGCAGTGAGCGAGGTTCAATCGACATCGGCAGGGCTGCCACGGCCCGTCGGCGATGAGGCGGGCAAGGCGATACCGGCTGCCCCTGCCGTGAAACCGGACCCGGCTCCGCCGTCAATGCCCGAAGACAAGCCAAAGCCCGTGGCCGCAGTGCCATCTCCGGCCAAACCGGCAAAGCCGCCTGCCGCCCGGGCGGCACCGGCAGCTGCGGCCGAACCCCAGAAGCCTGCCCCTGCCCCTGCCAGCGGCCAGCAGCTCTATGCGGTTCAAGTGGCAACCGTCAAAGACAAGCGCAGTGCGGAAGAACTCAAGAAGACCCTGCAAAAGAAGGGCTTTGAGGTGGTCCTGAAAACCACGGGCGATCCGAAGCGCGGTCAGAGCTTCACCCTGCAGCTGGCGCCGGTCGATAGTATGGGCAAAGCCAGCACCATGTTGGAGCAGGTGAAATACGTGCCCCAGGCGAAGCCGTCGATCGTGGTAGTGGGTAAGGAATGAAATGTGACGCCTCACCCCTGACGCTGCTCACAAGCGCCAGGTTTTCAGGACCTCCAGCATCTCACGGCGGGTCAGGTTGTACTGGATCGGGGTGACGGAGATGTAGTTCTCCTCGAGCGCGATGGAGTCGGCCTCGGGGTCGGTGTCGCGGGTAAAGGTCGAATTGCAGAGCCAGTAGTAAACGTGGCCCCGCGGGTCGAGGCGGCGATCGTAGCGTTCCAGGTGTTTCTTCCTGCCCTGATGAGTGATCCGCACGCCGCGTACCTCCTCCGCAGGGACGTTGGGGACGTTGACATTGAGTGACACCCCTTCAGGCAGGCCCTCCTGGGCGATGACTCTGAGCAGTCGCTGCACGAAGCCGGTGGCGGCGCTGAAATCAGCAGGTTTGAAGGAGTCGATGGACATGGCCACGGCGGGAACCCCGAAGACCGCCGCTTCCGTGGCTGCGGACACCGTCCCCGAGTAGATCACGTTCACGCCGATATTGGCGCCGAGGTTGATTCCCGAGACCACCACCTCCGGTGGCGGCTTCATCAGTTCGGTGAGGGCGATTTTCACACAGTCTGCCGGCGTCCCGTTCAGGGCGTAGCCGAAAAAGCTCCCATTGCGATAAACGGTCCCTACCCGCAGGGGGTCGAGCCAGGTAATGGCATGCCCCACCGCACTCTGTTCGGTTTCCGGGGCCACCACGGTGACGTCGTGTTCGGGGGTGAGGGCCAGATAGAGCGCTTCGATGCCTTTCGCATAGATGCCGTCATCATTGGTCAGTAAGATCCTCATAAAGGACTGAATGCTCCTCTTTCTGCGAGTAGTTCTTGGCCGCTTCGATCCCGGCTTCGAGGGCTTGTTTATTAAGTTCCTCGGTGCCCGGAGGGACGCGCGCGAGGACCGCGGCTTCGAGACTTTTCAAGGAAACCACGCCGGTGAGGGTCGCCAGGGCACCGAGTGCGACCACGTTGGATGCCATCTCGTGTTTCAGTTTTTCCCGCGCAATCTGGGTGAAGGGAATGGCCACCGCTCGGGTGGTGGGCAGCTGTCGCACATGGGTGGAGTCCACAATCAGGAGGCCGCTTGGTTTGAGGTCGAAGAAGTAGACATCGCAGGACTTCTGGTTCATGGCGAGGAGCAGGTCCGGCTTGATCGCCTTGGGATAGTCGATTTCTTCATCGCTGATCACGACCTCCGCCTTGCTCGCGCCTCCGCGGGCTTCCGGCCCGTAGCTCTGAGTCTGGCAGACAAACTTGCCGTCGTAGATGCCGGCTGCCTCGGCCAGAATGATCCCTGCAATGATCAGTCCCTGGCCTCCCGAACCACTCAGGCGAATTTCATAACGTTCCATGGCGTCTTGCCTTGTCCCCTGCTAGAAGCGTCAGACAATTCTCGACCACGCCCAACGAAGCGCAGCGTTGCCTTCAGCAAACCCACGAGCGGTCAAGCGCTCATGGCCAGCTTCGTCTTCGCCACATCTCGGAGCTTCTGGTATTCCTGGGTATAGAAGGGCAGATCGCGGTCGACGAGCACCCCAATGGTAAACCTTCCCTTCAGTTCTTCCTCGGACATGGTCTGGGCCTTTTCAATCTTGACCGCGGCTTCCTTCTGCCAGCGCATCATCTCGACCGCTCCGCCCAGGCGGTTTCTCCGCCCGTATTGGATGTGGCAGTGACTGATCACTTCGACCACGGAAAAGCCGCGCTTGCGAATGGCCTGCTCGATCAGCTCATCCAGCAGGGTGGCGTGATAGACCGTGCCTCGGGCCACCAGGCTGGCACCGGCCATGGCGGCCAGTTCCGCAATGGAAAAGGCATGCTCGATATTGCCGTACAGAGCGGTGGTCGCGTTGGCGCCGTATGGTGTGGTCGGTGAATACTGACCGCCGGTCATGCCGTAGATATTGTTGTTGACGACGATGGCGGTGAGATTGAGATTCCTGCGTGCCGCATGGATAAAGTGGTTGCCGCCGATGGCGGTGGCGTCGCCGTCACCCATGATGACGATGACCTGCAGTTCGGGATTGGCGAGCTTGA
>Ga0255346_1003219_pt1 | contig 19499 bp, 20 predicted proteins | sample wastewater_treat_FD_194410 | JGI IMG/M metagenome (GOLD analysis project Ga0255346, IMG submission 194410) | Wastewater microbial communities from Lulu Island WWTP, Vancouver, Canada - plant22 | ecosystem: Engineered > WWTP > Wastewater > Unclassified | place: Canada: Vancouver, British Columbia... | reverse complement strand
CGCGGCGACGGCGGCATCGGCAGGAGGAGGCGGGCCAAATGCCGGGAGTCCGGGAGAAGGGGCCGGTCAATCTTTGGCGGGTGGCCCTTCAGGAGGACCCGGCCTACATGGTCGTGAGTTCAACGCCGAGGCGGTGGATAAGATCCCTCAGCCTCTGCATAGAGTGGAACCGCTCTATCCCCAGCGGGCACGGAAGCAGGGTATTTGCGGCAAAGTTGTGTTAAGATTCCTGGTGGAAGCTGATGGTCACGTTTCCCGGCCTTCCATTTTGGAGGCGAATCCCGTAGGCTATTTTGAACAGAGTGCTTTGGACGCCATCCGACACTGGCGCTTCAAGCCGGGCGTATTCCGGGGCCGGGCGGTGGCCACTTGGGTGGTGTTGCCGGTTCAGTTTCAACTGACCAGTTAGAAATTATGGCCTATGTCTCTGCCCCTCAAGGAGAGAATCAAGTTGGGTGGAAAAGAGAGCCGGCGATGGTACTGCAAATATTGAAGATTCTCCTCCTGGTCCTGGCTTTCCTGGTGACCCCGGCTGAGGCCGGGCTGGTGAAGGATCAGCTGGGACGGGAAGTGCTGGTGCCGGATGAGCCGAAGCGCGTCGTGTCCCTCGCTCCCAGCATCACCGAGATCGTCTTCGCCCTGGGTGCCGGTCATCTCCTGCAGGGCGTCACTCAGCACTGCGATTTCCCGCCGGAGGCGGGAGCGCTGCCCAAGGTGGGCAGCTACGTGCACCTGGACCTGGAAAGGATTGTGGCGCTCAAGCCGGATCTTTGCCTCGGGACCCGGGATGGCAACCCCCGCGAGGTGGCCGAGAAACTGGGGGCCTTGAATATCCCCGTCTATGCCGTGAATCCGCGGGACCTCCAAACGGTGATGAGTACCCTTATCGAAATCGGACGCCTCCTCCATGCGGAGGCCCAGGCTGAAGTGCTGGTGGCGAAGATGCGCGGGCGGATTGAAGGGGTGAAGGCGCGGGTGGCGACGACCCAGGTACGGCCGAAGATTTTCTTTCAAATCGGGATCGTTCCTATTGTCTCCCTGGGCACGAACACCTGCATAGGCGAACTCATCACCACGGCGGGAGGACACAATCTCGCGGCCGGTCCGACGCCCTATCCCCGCTTCTCGAAGGAACAGGTGGTGGCCTTGGAACCCGAGGTGATCATCATCACTTCCATGACCAGGGGCCAGGACTTTGAACCGGTGCGGGACGACTGGTACCGTTGGAGCAATCTGCCGGCGGTACGGAATCACCGCATTCATATTGTGGAATCAGATATCTTTGACCGTCCGTCGCCGCGCCTGGTGGAAGGCCTCGAACTGCTCGCCCGTCTCATTCATCCGGAGTTGTGGTGACGGCACCGTCAGTTCCTCGACGCATCCTGACCGTTTCTTCAGGACTGGCTGTCTTCCTGGGGCTCAGCGTGTGGCTGGGGCTTTCCATCGGTTCCACGGGGCAGAACCTGCGGGAAGTTTTCGCACTGCTGATCGGCTCGGCCGGTCCCGATGAGACCCTGGCCAACATCGTCTGGCGGATTCGCCTGCCGCGGGTCCTGCTCGCGGCCCTGGCCGGGGCAACCTTGTCGCTGGGGGGGCTCGTCTTTCAGGCGCTGCTGCGCAATCCGCTGGCGGAACCTTATATCCTGGGCATTTCCGGGGGTGCGGCAATCGGCGCCATCATCGGGATTCTGCTCGACCTGTCGCGGTTTCCCGGAGTGGCCCTGCTGGCCTTTGCCGGCAGCATGGCCACCCTCTTCCTGGTGCTCGTCATCGCCTCGGTGCGGCTCTCCCTCAAACAGGATTCCCTGATCCTGGCCGGAGTCATGGTCAACGCCTTCTGCTCGTCGCTCATCATGTTTCTGCTCTCCCTTACCCAGGACGCACGCCTGCACAATATCCTTTTCTGGCTCATGGGAGACCTCTCCCTCTCAGACGGAACCCAGACTCTGATCCTCGCGGCCTGCCTCGCACCCTGCTTCTTCCTGCTCTTTTTCATGGCTCGCCCCATGAACCTGCTTCTCCTGGGGGAGGAAATGGCTGCCAGCATGGGGGTGAATGTTCGGGCGATCTCCCTGGTGCTGGTGGTGGTGACTTCCTTCATGGTGAGTGCGACGGTCTGCCAGTCGGGGTTGCTGGGCTTTGTCGGGCTGGTTACGCCGCATCTGCTGCGACTCCTCTTCGGGCCGGACCATCGAGTGCTGGTGCCCGCCTGCATCCTCGGCGGGGGTGCCTATCTGGTCTGGTGCGATCTTCTGGCCCGCTTTCTGCCTGCCCAGGGGGAACTGCCGGTGGGTGTGATCACCGCTCTTATCGGTGCGCCGCTGTTCATTTACCTGCTGCAGCGATCCAAGCGATGAAGCCGGCCCTGACCCTTGACCACCTCCACCTCTCCTACGGTCGCCGGAAGGTCCTGAACGACATCTCGGTGACGGTCGAGGAGGGCGAATTCTTCATCATCATCGGCCCCAATGGTTCCGGCAAGACCTCACTGTTGAAGACGGCGTTCGGGGCGGTTAGACCTCAGCAGGGGGAAGTGCGGATTCTGGGACGGCCGCTTCGTGCCTATTCGGGGCGAAAGCTGGCCCAAGTCGTGGCGGTGGTGCCGCAGGCGGCGCCCGCGGACATTCCGTTCACCGTGGCGGAAGTGGTGCTCATGGGACGCTCGCCGCATCTGCCCTGGCTTGGACTCGAACGGCAGCAGGATCGGGAAACGGCCCGGCGGGCGATGCAGTTTACCCACGTGGCGCACCTGGCTGGGCGCCGGCTCGAGCACCTGAGCGCCGGCGAGCGCCAGCGGGTCCTCATTGCCCGGGCCATCTGTCAGCAGCCCCGCCTCCTGGTCCTCGACGAACCCACCTCGGCCCTGGACCTGGCCCATCAGGTCCAGATCATGGACCTTCTGGCGGAGTTGCGCAGCGACGAAGGCGTTACCGTGGTCATGGTATCCCACGACCTCAACCTGGCCGCTCTCTATGCCGATCGCCTGCTGCTCATGAAGGCGGGAAATGTCGTCAGCATGGGCGAGCCGGCCCAGGTGCTGACCTTCGACACTCTCGAAGAAGCCTACGGTTGTGTTCTCCTGGTGGACGAGAACCCCCTCAAAAAAGTTCCCCGCATTACCCTGGTGCCGAAAAGGCTGCTTGCGGTTGACCCTGCCAGGCGGTGAGGAGAGGCCGCCGGGCGAGACCGGCGGGGATTTTCGCCGCAGTATCCTCATAGGCTTCGGTCCCTTCATAACAGGCCCTTCTTTTCAGGGTGCACCAATCCTTGCCGAACCAGCCGTCAGAGGCCGGATTGAGCTTGCAGTTGAGGTGCCCCCCTGTGCTTTCCTGTCATGTGATGTTGCCACCGACAGACCATACCATCGGTTGGTACGGCAGAAGAGTTGAGCGCGCTGCCCGGTCCGAACCGGGAGACTCATCCCGAAGGGAAACCTGGCGGATGGTGTCTTATCGGTTCTGCCTGTCCTCCAGTCCGTTGTATATCGGAATTTCCAATTGGTGTTGGAAAAACTTCTCGTGATAAGTGAGGCCCTGTGGTGCGGCTGAAATTCACTCTGGGATAGTGATTGGCAGGAGGTCGAAGATGGCGAAGGTCCAGGTCGAATTCATCAATACCTGTCCGTGTTGTGACGAGTACGGGCGGATCATCCAGGCGGCGGCGGCCAAGTATACGGACGAGGTCGAAGTCAAGCTTTACCGTGCCGGCCAGGATTTTGATTATGTTCGGAAATACGGGATGGTGACCAAGGGCACCATGATCATCAACGGCCGGAAGAAATACGACACCCTTTCCGGAGACATCATCGAAAAGGCCATCGAGGATGCCGTAAAGGGCTGCGGGTGTTGTTGCTGAGCGACCTGGTGGAAAAGGTCCTGCAAAGTGCCGCGGAGATCCTGAACGATGCTTCCCCGTGGCTGGTGGTGAGCTTCACCCTGGCGGGGCTGCTTCATCATTTTGTGAGGCCCGACCGGTGGCAGCAGGCCCTGGGGAATCGCCGGTTTTCATCCATCGTCAAGGCAGCCGTGTCGGGAATGCTGCTGCCCATCTGCAGCTGCGGGGTCATTCCCCTCGGGTTGGGCCTGTATTATTCGGGAGCCTATCTGGGGCCGACCCTGGCCTTCATGGCGGCGACTCCCATCGTCAATCCCGCGGCGGTCCTTCTGGCCTACGGCCTCCTGGGGCCGGAGATCGCCACCATCTACCTGCTGGGAGGTTTTGTCCTGCCGATGGTCATCGGATTGCTGGGGAATGCGCTGGCAGGGCCGGAACTGCAGGCGCCCGGGTTTGATTCAGGAGAAGCGGCGCAGGTTCTGGAGAGCGAGGACAACGTCAGTCTCACCGACAAGCTCCTCTCCGGTCTGCACTGGGGCTTCATGGACCTCGGCGTCATGGTGAGCAAGTACATCGTCCTCGGGGTCCTTCTTGCGGGTCTTCTTCTCGGCCTTGTTCCCAAAAGCTATATCCATGAGTACCTGGGCAATCCCGGCATGATCTCGCTCGCCGGCATCGGGATTCTGGCAGCGGTAATGTACGTCTGCGCCGTGGGGCATATTCCCTTTATCGCGGCCGTGGTGGCCGCAGGGGCGGCGCCGGGAGTCGCCATCACCTTTCTCATGACGGGAGCCGCCACCAATCTTCCCGAGCTCGTCAGCATCTACAAAATCATCGGCCGACGATCGACCATCATCTACAGCGTAACCGTGGTGGGCGCCTCCCTGGCCGTGGGCTATCTGGCCAATTTGCTGTTGATGCCCGATTTTGTCCCGGTTTTCAACCAGGACCGGGCGGCTCGGACCATTGGCCTGGCCAATATGTTCATTTTCTCGGTTCCCAAGACCGTCGAATACCTGTGCTCAGGTGTCATCCTGGCGCTCTTCGCCTGGTCCTGGTGGCCGCGCCTGCGACCGGTGCTGGCACGGAAGGGATTTGTGCACTGATGCTCGAACACCGGCGACGAACCTGGGTCATGTTGTTGGGAGCCGCCTTGATGCTCGCTTCCTGCAGCGACCGTCGGGAAAGCGAAAGTTCAGAGCGGGCGATAGACCGCGCTGTCGGTGGAACGCTGTTGCAGTATTTTGAGCAGACCTACCCCGGCCTCGAGCTCATTAAAATTGCACGCAAGGATTTGAACGGGGACGGTCGTGACGACCTCATCGTGATGTACCGGCTAAGCGGCGACAAGAACATGATGCGGGTCATTCTGGACCTCGGCGACGGATTCCTGGCCACGAACGAAGTCCCGGCCCCCATCGAGGATCAGATCATTCAGTTTCGCGATATCGACAAAAAGCCGCCTATGGAGTTCATCGTTCAGGGTTCCAAAGGGAGCAAGAGCGGCTTTGCCGTGTTTCGGATCGAGAACCACCGGCTCGTGGATCTCTTCGGAGAGGGAATGGAAGACTGCTGCTGACGGGAATTGTGGATCATGCTCACGGAAGGAGAAGGAAGATGAAGCGAACAGGAAGGGTCGGGATGCTGGGTTTTGTCCTCGTCTTGGGGGTCTTTGTTGGAGTAACGGCGGCGGAAGACCATGTCATCAACCTGGGCTACTACGACTGCGATCATATGACCGCCGCTCCCATCGCCAAGGACATGGGGTTCTATAAGCAACTCGGCCTCAACGTAGAAGTAACCGGCAACGGCAAGGTTCCGGAGGCCATGGCGGCCGGGCAGATGGATGCGGGATATATCGGCATGCACACTCTCTTTCAGGCCCATGAGAGAGGAGCCCCAATTGTCGTTGCTGCTAATAACCATCTGGGAGGTTCAGTCTATCTTGTGGCAGGAAACCATATCAGGGATCCCCAGGACTTGATCGGCAAAAAGGTAGCATTGGGTACCAATCCCGAAAAAACGTACTCGCCCTGGGGGGTTATGGCTCATAAGTTGGGCCTGCCGGTCGATGTAAAGAAATATCAAACCTTCCAGATGAGTGACAGGAATGAGTATCTGGGCTTGAAGACGGGTGAACTCGACGGGATGATGACCTGCGACCCCTGGGGTTCCATGGCGGAATACGAAAAGACCGGGCGCATCATCGCCACATGGTCGGGGCCGGCGGATGACCAGTGGGGATTTTGCTGCGCTTTTGTCATGTCCCGCGATTTCGTCACCAAGCACCCAGATTTTGCCCGCAAATTGACCCTTGCCCATACCCGAGCCATCCAATTCATGTACACGAACCCCCAGAAGTCTGCCAAAATCTTCGCCGCCAACTATATGGTACCCGAAGAGGTCGCCCTCATGACGATCTACAGGAAAACCGTTGCCGAAGGCCGGACCATGACTTGGGAGATCAACAAACAGTATATGCAGAACCAGATTGAGCATGAGATGAAGGTGGGCATAGTGAATCAGGCGCCAAAGATGGAGGAGTTGGTGAACGATAATCTCGTGAAAGAATCGGGGGCCGATAACTTCAATACCTTCATCCGCGTTAAGGTTGACCCCGTCTTTCCACTGGGGATGACCTACGGAGACTGGAAGAAGAAGGCCTATGCTCTGGAAGGAAAAACCCTGTGATCCAGAAGAGCCCAATCTTTTGCAGGGGGTTGAGAGGCCCTGGGAAAATCTCCCGCAGCCTTGCCTGCTCTTTATCCACAAACGTTACTTAGCGTTGATGATGAAACCAGCGGAGGAACCCTCATGCGTCCTAAGGCCATGAAAATACTTGATGATTTTACGGAGCAAAACATCTTTGCCCTCGAACATGCCAAACAACACGGCAAGAAAATCATTGGCTTCTATTGCGGGTTTGCTCCCCTGGAAATCATTGTCGCAGCCGGCGCCATCCCGGTGGGCCTTTGCGGGACAAAGGAAGCTCCCATTCCCGAGGCGGAACGTATGCTGCCGCGGAATCTTTGTCCCCTGATCAAGTCGAGCTTCGGCTTCGCTATAACGAATACCTGTCCCTTCTTTCGCCTCTCCGATCTGATCGTTGCGGAAACGACCTGCGACGGCAAGAAGAAGATGTTCGAGCTGCTAAAAGAATACAAGCCCATGCACGTGATGTACCTGCCGCCCGGAACGGAGCACCCTTCTGCAAAGACCATGTGGATGGCAGAGGTCCGTATGTTCAAGGAAGTCCTGGAGCGGTTTTGTGGCGTTGAAATCACAAGGGAGGCCATGTGGGATGCGATAAGGATCTTCAACCTCGAACGAAGGACCATGAAGGCGCTCCATGAACTCAACAGGGATGACCCGGCACCGCTTTCCGGTCTCGACACACTAAGGGCTCTGCTGCTCATCTTTTTCAACGCCGACAAGGAGCATGGGATTGGGGTTGTCGAGCAACTGATTGCAGAAGTAAAGGATTCCCAAAACGGCTGTTCTCCTTTCGCTCCAGGTACTCCCCGCATCCTGCTGACTGGCTGCCCGGTATCCATCGGTTCGGAAAAGGTGGTGACCATAGCCGAGGAATGCGGAGCGAGCGTGGTCTGCTACGAAATGTGCACTGGTTCCAGAGGCTTCGCTCTGGTGGATGAGAATGAGGAAGCGGACCCGATTGAGGCCATTGTCAACCGACATCTCACGATTCCCTGTGCCTGTATGTCGCCCAATCCCGGACGCCCACAACTCATTGATGATCTGGTACGGGACTATCACGTGGACGGTATCATCGATCTGACCTGGCATACATGCCACACCTTCGCCGTGGAAGATGAAGTATTGCAGAGGCACAACAGGGAACGTTGGCGGCTGCCCTTTCTCCATGTTGAGACGGATTACTCATTAGCCGATGTCGAGCAGTTGAAGACGAGGATCTCCGCCTTTGTCGAAATGATGCATGCAAACAAGAAAGAGAATCCCAAATGATTTCCAGGCACCCCGTGGGAACTTGGAGCCGCCGGTTTGACTTGGCATCGGTATCCGGTGGGAGTGTGTCACGCTGAAAACGGGAGGAAGGTTATGAAAGAGTGCCAGGGACGTAACAGGAGGATCATCGGGCTGATTGCTCTCAGTCTGCTGCCCGCACTCATCGGTTCCGGCAGTGCGTTCGGGCAGGGGAGGGACGCTGGCTATGTGGTCAAACTTGGCTATTACGACTGCGACCATATGGCCGCCGCACCAATCGCCAGGGATGAGGGGATCTATGAAAAGCTAGGCGTGAAAGTGGAAATCTTCAAAGGGAGCACGGTACTTCAAGCCATCGCAGCCGGGCAAATGGATGTGGGGCATGGCAATTTCTTTACCGTCGCGCGGGCGAGCTTGAAGGGCTCTCCCGCTTTTGTGGCGGCTGATAATCACATCGGTGGGGCCTATTACGTGGTGGTGGGAAACCATATGAAGGACGACCCCAAGGACTTGGTGGGGAAGAAGATCGCCTTTGGGACCGCACCGGAGAAGAACCAGCCCGTGGTGGCATGATTATGCGGTCATGAAGGGAATTCCGGTGGAGGGGAAACAAATATCAAACTTACCAGATGGGGGACCGGGAGGAGTATCTGGCTTTGAAGACAGGGGAGTTGGATGCCACTTTGATGTGTGACCCCTATGCCTCCAAGGCAGAGTATGAAAAGTGCGGGTGTATCCTGCACACCTTTCTCCAGCTGCCTTCAGGGGAAGAAGGAGTGTGCTGCGTGCTGTCCATGAGAAAAGGATTTGCCGACGAACACCCCGAGCTGGCAAGGAAGATGATACTGGCCCATTCCCTGGCTATTCAGCTGGCCTACACTCGCCCCCCTGCGTGCGGCCGAGATTTTTGCGGCAGATTATGATGTCCCGCTGGAAGTGGGTCTGATGACCATCTACAAGAAGACCAACGCCGAAGATCGCACGATGACCTGGGATCTCAGGAAGAGCAATATCGAGGAGACGATGGCGCAATACAGAAGAACCAAGATTTTTCAGACAACTCCAAAAGTTGAAGAGTTCGTGAATACGGAACTCATCGAGAAGGCCGGCTTGGATGATTTCGACACCTTCATTAAGGAGAAGGTTGATCCCGTCTTTCCGCTGGGGATGTCCTATGAAGACTGGAAGAAGAAGGCCCACGAAATCGATGGAAAGAAAGCGTAGGCCATATCGTGAACGATAGAAGGTGCAGGAGTGAGCGTTAATGGCGATTACAAGAAGGGATTTCATGAAGGGCACCACGGCCGCGGTGGTGGGTGCGGGGGTTTCCGGTTACGGACTTGGACTGACAAGCCTGGCAACGGCTCAAGACCGGCAGGCTGACAAAGACTATGTCGTCAAGCTTGGGTACTACAACTGTGACCACATGACGGCGGCCCCCGTGGCGAAGGACGCCGGCATTTTCGATGAAATGGGGCTCAAGGTCTTCGTCACCGGAAACGGGCAGGTGCCGGAAGCCATGGCGGCCGGGCAGATGGACATCGGGTACATCGGCGTGGAGCGGATGGTGCGCGCGCGCATGAAGGGATCGCCGATCTTTGCCGCCGCCCAGAACCACCTTGGCGGGTCCATGTACATTGTCGTGCGGCACGGGATCAAGGACCCCAAGGAGCTGGTGGGGAAAAAGCTGGCGCTCCACAAATCCGGGAAGACACCCGAGAAGATGAGTGGCGAATGGGTCAGGTTTGCAGCGTCTGCCGGGATTCCCGTGGAGGGAAAGAACTACGAGCTCTTTGACATGGCGGACAAGGACCAGTTTCTGGCGCTGAAACTTGGGCAGTTGGACGGGTACCTGACCTGTGATCCGTGGGGGTCGATGGCCGAACACGATGGCTGCGGGCGCATCATGCACGCCGCCGTGAAAATGCCCTCCGGCAAATGGGGCACCTGCTGCGTCTATTCGATGAACACCAATTTCGCAACGGAACATCCGGAACTGGCTAGGAAGATGATTCTTGCCCACTCGAAGGCCATCCAATTCATCTATACCCGCCCCCTCAAGGCGGCAGAGATCTTCGAGAAAAATTACGGCGTTCCGCTCGAAGTGGCGCTTATGACGATCTTCAAGAAAACGGTTGAAGAAGATCGTACCCTCACTTGGGACCTCCGTTTAGAAAATGTCCGTGAAGCCCTCGATTGGGATCTGAAGCATGGAATATTGGCGGAAATCGGCAACCCGGCTGACTATGTCCGCACGGATCTGCTCGCGCAGGCCGGGACCGACAATTTCGAGAAGTTCATCAAGGAGAAGGTCAATCCGGTTTTCCCGCTCAGCATGACTTACGGAGACTGGAAGAAGAAGGCCTATGCCATTGAAAAGCAGAGTGGCTAGGCCGTTTGCTCATGGCCAGGAGTCTTGTCGCCTTTGGTGCCTTGGTCCTGATCATGGCGGCGGCGGTGGCGATGGTGACTTCTCCCGAAAACAAACGGGACCCTTCGAAGAGCGTCATTGGCATCCCGGACGACGCGGGGGGCCTGATCGTGCACCACTTGTTGCGGCAGCAGGGTCTGCCGTTCGAGGCGAGCATGACTTCCTTCGAAGCATACACCGTCAAGGATTGCTGTGCCAGTACGGCGGAATGGGCACTCAGCGGCAACCTGCTCGACCTGGCGGTGATCTGCCCGGATGCGGCGGAACGCCTGGTAGAAAAGGACTCGAGATTCAGAATAGAGGGGCCGTGCCTCTTCAATTCCGAGGTGCTGGTACGGCGTCCCGGCAGCGAACCGAGGCGGGTGGGGACAGCACAGCGCCGCGACCGCCAGAGAGAGTTCCTCAAACCGTTTTGCGGCTCCGGGTGCGCGGTACACCCCATGCTCCCGGCGTCGCTGCCCTACGCTTATGAACGCGGCATCGTGGATGGGGTCGTGGTGGATTTCCTCAAGAGCAGCTCGCTTGCCGGGGAAAGAATCCCCCTGGCGGGAAACGAAGGCGATCACCCAACGTACGTGCTGGTGGTCCGAAAAGAATGGGCATCATCGACCCGCTATCGGCAGTTTCTGGACCTTTTGCGCCGGGCGGCAACCGATCTGGAACGGCCGGAGGTGCTCATCGGGGCCGTCGCGTCCTTCAAAGGGATAGCGTGGACTTCAAGGGAAACGGATGAATGGAAGAGACTAAAGATCCGCTATGCCGTACCGCACGAAGCCCGCGACTGAAATGGCAAAACCTGCGGGCGGCGTCCGGCGGCAAGCGGCTGCTCTACAACTTGATTACGCTGGCTGTGGTGGTGGGGATCTGGCAGTTCATGTCCGACCAGTACCGGAGCGATCTGCTCCTCCCGCCTCCCTGGAAAACCGCTAAAGCTTTCGTGGTCACGGTAACCGACCTGGACACCTTGAAGAACCTGCTGCTCACCCTTCGTCGCGTGGCAACCGGTTTTGGTATCGCGTTGCTGATCGGGATGGCCTTCGGTTTCCTCATGGGCTATTCCAAAACCGCCATGCAATTGATCGACCCGGTCATGGGCGGCCTCCGGCAAGTGCCGGTAATGGGCTGGGTACCACTCACCATTGTATGGTTCGGTTTGGGTGACGGGCCAACAGTGTTTCTGATCGCGCTGGTAGGGGCTTTCCCGATCCTGCTCAACACCATCGCGGGCGTGCAGTCGATCTCCAAGGACTATTTCCATGCCGCGCGCACGATGGGAGCCGGCTCCTGGAGCATTTTCAAGGACGTGATGGTGCCGGCAGCCCTGCCCGATGTGCTGACGGGGATGCGGCTGGCGGTGAGTGCCGGCTGGATGTCGGTCATTTGAGCGGAGTTTATCGCAACGAGTGCCGGGTTCGGTTACTCCATGGTGGAAGCGCAGACGCGAATGGAAACCCCTACGTTGATTTCGCTGATGATTATGGCGGCCCTGGTGGGCTACGGAATCGATCAGCTGCTCTCGCTCGTAAACCGCAGCCTCACCCGCTGGAAATATGCGAGAGAGTGAGGGGTGAGGCGTGAGGGGTGAGGCGTGAGGGGTAGGAATAGAAGTCAGTACCGCGCCACGCAGATAGGTGCCCACCCTCTGTTCGTCATACCGGCGGGAGCCGGTATCCAGGCAATTTATGGATTCCGGCCAAAGCTTGTCCCCGCAGGCTTTAGGCGGGGGTCCAGGGGATTCTCAGAATCTGGATTCCCACCAGAAACCTGCGGTAATCACGATCTGCGATAATGGTCACTTTATTCTGTGGTGCTGTACTCAGGATGCTGCTCATTTTGGCTTTGGCTGGACAGTCTTGCCCCGGATTGTGAATATGAGGGATAGCGCAGCTTATGAGACTGGACGTGAAGAACGTGTACAAGGCTTTCCAGAATAATGGAAAGGTACAGAACGTTCTCGAAAATATCAGCTTAACGATCCACGAAGGGCAGTTCGTCACCCTGCTTGGACCCTCGGGTTGCGGCAAGACCACGCTCCTGACAATCATCGCCGGCTTTCAAAGCCCTTCGGCGGGTGAAGTGCAGCTCAACGGCGCGGTGGTTTCCGCTCCGGGACCTGATCGGGCCTTCGTCTTCCAGGATTATGCCCTCTTCCCCTGGATGACGGTGAAGCAAAACGTCCTCTATCCCATGAAACAGCAAAAGGTGCCGCGTCGCGAACAGGAGCGCCGGCTCCGTGAGCTCCTTGCCCTGGCCCATTTGGAAGGACACGAACAGCTCTATCCCAACCAGATCTCGGGCGGGATGAAACAACGGACGGCGGTCATCCGCGCGCTGGCCTGCAACCCCCAAGTGTTGCTGATGGATGAACCGCTGGGTGCCGTCGATCATCAGATGCGGCAACTGCTCCAGGAAGAGCTCGAGGCCATCTGGCTCAAAGACCGTAAAACCGTTCTTATGGTGACCCACGATCTGGATGAGGCCATCTACTTGAGCGACCGGGTAATCGTCATGTCGTCCCGACACGGGGAGATTCTGGATGATCTGGCGATCAGCCTGGACCGGCCTCGGCAGCGGCGAGGCTCCAGATACCACGAGCACCGGGACCGCCTGACCGAAGTCCTGAGGATTGCCCTGCAGGGCAAGGAAGAACAAGAAGAAGCCAAAAGGCTGCTGGTGGCCGTGTGACGCTGTACGGTTGCGGATTATTTCAACCGCTGAGGACACGAAGAAACATTAAGAAGAACCATAGGAGTTGATCACTCATGAGTCTAGCCGTTATCGAAAAGCTCACCGCGCTCAGCGACAAGAACCTGATGGACATTGACAAAGCCAAGGAGAATGGTGTCAAGGTCGCGGGCATTTTTTGCCTTTACGCACCAAAGGAACTGGTAGTGGCGGCCGGGGCGATTCCGGTCTCCCTCTGCGGGACCCGCAACGAGCCCATCGCTGCCGCCGAAAAGACCCTGCCCAGGAACCTCTGCCCCCTCATCAAGAGCAGCTTCGGGTTTGCGGTAACCGACAGTTGCCCCTTCTTTCATGCCTCCGATCTGGTGATCGCGGAAACCACCTGCGACGGCAAGAAGAAGATGTTTGAGCTCTTGAAGGCCTATCGGCCGGTGCACGTCATGCAGCTGCCTCAGAACCAGGACCCGGAAAAGGCCCTTCCCTATTGGCGCCGCCAGATCGAATTGCTCAAGGAGAGAATCGAGACGGAATTCAAGGTCGAAATCACCCCCGAGCACATCAGCGCGGCCATTCGCACCTTGAACCGGGAACGGCTCGCGCTGAAAGACCTGATGGACCAGGCGAAGGAGCGGCCGTCACGCGTCAGCGGCCTGGAGATGCTCACCATCAGACACCGTCTGAGCTTTCTCATCGACAAGGAAGAGGTGTGGAGGCTGCTCCGGGAAGCTGTCGAAGAAGTCCGGCAGCGTGCGGCGCGGGGAGATGGCCCTTTCACGGAACGGGCGCCCCGCATTCTGCTCACGGGCACGCCGGTGGGTCTCGGGTCGGAGAAGGTGCTGCGCCTGATCGAGGAAAGCGGAGCCAGCGTAGTCGTCATGGAGAACTGCAGCGGCTACAAGAATGCGTTTACGGTCGAGGAAAACGGCGACCCCATCGGTGCGCTCGCCAAACAGTATCTTCAAATCCCCTGTTCCTGCATGTCGCCCAATCCCGGCCGCTACGAGCTGCTGGGGCAACTCATCGAAGAGTTCCAGGTGGACGGGGTCGTAGATCTGGGCTGGCAGGCCTGTCACACTTATCTCGTCGAATCCTGTTCCGTCCAGAAGTTTGTGGAGGAGGAATACGGGCTGCCGTTCCTGCAGATTGAAACCGATTACTCGGATGCCGATTCGGAGCGCCTGCGCGTGCGCATCGAAGCCTTCCTGGAAATGACCAGGCAGTAAGGAAATTCAGATTGCCGTGGGTGCACCGCCGCGGCCGGACCCGGGCGTCATTCCCGATTCCGGGCTTGACCCAAAACCCGGCTTATTCCAGTGAACCGTTACAAGGAGAATTCCCATGAAAGTTGCTTACGTTTTTCTCTCAACCACCTGCCAGAAGCTCCTCACCAACATGATCATTCCCCAGCTGCAGCTGGGCAAGCATGGCGCCGAAGTGGCGGGCATGTTCTTCGTGGTGGACAACACCTTCTTCCTGGTGAAGGGAACCGAGACGGCGCAAAACCTCCAGGAGCTCCATGAACAGACCGGCATGCTGCTCATGGGGTGCGATCAGTGCGTCCACGAACGTGACCTGGACGGCAAGCTCATACCCGGCGCCAGGATCGGCTGCTTCCCCGATCTCTACGGGGCCCTCGCCGGAGCGGGTGTCGATCAGGTGATCACACTCTAATGCTAAATTTCGGAAGTCTCTGAAATATCCAGAAACCGTCACCCCGGCAGGTTTCTAGCCGGGGTCCAGTGAGTATGCCGAGACCTGGATACCGGCTTCCGCCGGTATGACGAACAGAGGGTGAACACCTATTATTGGGGAACTGTACTTAGTCATGGTCCCTGGGAACATCCAAAACCATAAGAAACTGCATGGTTGCGACCTGGCCGGGGCGGTTCATGGGTATCCTTAGCTGAAAAGAATACTGCGAAGTCTATACAGATCCCCATGGAATTAGCACCCAAAGCCCGACTGCTTAACTCCCTGCGAGGCCGCACCGTGGATCGGCCGCCGGCGATCCTTCCCGGGGGATGATGGTGGTGGAGTCGGTGGTGAGCTTCCGCAAGCTACGTCCGCTCTTTCCGAAAAGAGCGCTCATGGGCAACGTTTCCACCCGTCTGCTTGCAACCGCCACTGACGATAAAGTGATGAGAGCTGCCCGTAAAACCATTGAGGTGGCGACCATCCTCGCTCCGGCTTGCGGCCTTTCCACCACCACGCTGGTTGAGAATATCCGCGCCATGGTCCGGGAGGTCTGGAGACAACCTCAGATCGGTCAGCTGGGCAAGGTTGAACTCGGTGCGGCACTCCGTAGTGACGGGAACGGGACATCCCTTCCATGACGGAGCCTGGAAGTTCTGCGTGGTACAAGGGGTATTGAACCAGGCACGGGCCTATCCCATGGTCATGGTGCTTGGCACAGGGAGCAGCGAACTGATCGAAACCCGGCTTGTCGTTTTTAGGACACGGCAATAGCCAAACCAATCAGAAAGGAAGAAGACATGAATCGCACACTAACGGAAAAAGCCCAAAAAGGTCTGGAAAAGCTCAATAGCCTGCTGCCCCTGAAAAGCCGGCAGGCATCTCTCGACGAGAAGGGTCGGACCCTGCACCGCACCTTCCTCAAAACCCTTGTGGAAAAGGGCCGCGCTATGACCAAAGAGGAGATGAAAGACCTTTTGCAGACGTCCGATCAGGAGACCGAGGCGATCATGGGGAAACTCAAGGACCTGGATCTTCTCGTCCTCTCCTGCTGCGGGGGGGCTGTGGGCTCCTATCCGGTCACGACCGAGTGCACGCCCCATAAGGTCACGAGGCACGGGACGAGCATCAATGCCATGTGCGCCTTCGATTCCCTGGCCATCAGCCCCATGTATGGCAGCGATTGCGTCATCGAGTCAAAATGCCATGTTACGGGAACGCCAATCCGGATTGAACAGAACGGATATCAGATTGCCAAGGCGGAGCCTTCGCCGGACATCCACTTCGGCATTGTCTGGAACAGCCCGAGCTGCGGTTGCTGCGCCCACAGCCTGTGCACGGAAATGGTTTTTATCCGGGATGGAGAGACGGCCCAAAAGTGGCAGCAGGAAGACAGCTGCACGCGCGAGATCTATAACCTTGAGGAAACCGTCGATTTTGCTGCGGCCTTTTTCGTGCCGCTGACCCGGGACTGAGTCTCGGAGTGAGAAGGGCTGATACCCCCCTGGTTTTCCTGTCCCTGCGGGAAGGCGGGGGGGGGACCCTGCCGGTACCTGCTCTGGCCAAGGGGCAAGCCAACTGCGTGAGGACTTTGTCAAAGATGACCTTGTTCGGAAAGGAAATACCCTTCTCGCATTCCAGGTCCCCAGTGTTCTTCTACTCAATCCGGCTGGGGTGAGGATTCTTCTTATCTCCTGCTGCTGACCTGAGAGGAAGCGATTGAATCAGGCACGATTTCTTCAGGACGCCCGATTCTGTCCATCAACGTAATCAGCTCTTCCCAGTACCGAGAAACCACTTCTAACTGGCAAGGCCAGTGCATTTTCTACATCATCAGATACCCACAGAGCATGGCTGCCAGGCCGATGATGAGCATGATCCAGCGCGAGATCTTCCTGGATTTCGTGGGGGGATTTGGCTCCAAGGTTTTCAGTCCTTCCTGTTTTGAGGGTCCGCAGTCCGAGCCACACGTAAAGCACCGGGCACCAGCATAGCCGAGTGGGACTGAGGCGTCAAATGTTCCGCCGCCGAGGTCTTCCCTATCGAACCATGGCAGGTGCCGGCGACGGCATCACCGCGGCGCGCCGCAGGAGGGTGTGCCGAAGCAGAACCACTTCTCCATTTTTTGTCTTCTCAAAGTGTGGTAAGAGAAGACTTCCGATCGCTTAAAGATTTGTCAGGGCACCGTTTCAGGAAAGATGAGAATGGCTGGCACCGCTTCCCCCTCCTATCAGGAGGCGCTCGACTACCTCTACGGTCTTCAGCAGCACGGCATCAAGTTTGGGTTGAACAGCACCGAAAAGTTGCTTGGCCGTTTGGGTAACCCGCACCAACGGCTCCGCTGCATCCATATTGCCGGAACCAACGGCAAAGGCTCGACCGCGGCGACCCTTTCGAGCGTTTTGAAGCAACACGGCCTGCGCGTCAGCCTCTACACGTCTCCTCATCTGATCCGATTCACTGAACGGTTCCGGATTGATGAACAGGAACCACCGGAATCTCGCATCCTGGAGGTGTACCGGCGGGTGCGCCGGGTGGTCGACGAGCTTGAGCCGCCGACCTTTTTCGAGATCGTAACGGCCATGGCGTTTCAGTTATTTGCGGAAGAAGAAGTGGACTGGGCGATCATCGAAGTGGGGATGGGCGGGCGCCTGGATGCCACCAACGTGATTCGCCCGCAGGTGAGTGTGATCACCAACATTGCCTTCGACCACGAGGAATATCTGGGAACCACCCTGAGGGCGATCACCCGCGAGAAGGCGGGCATTATCAAACCCCGGGTACCGGTTGTGATCAGCGCTCGCCAGCCGCAGGTGCAGGCCATCCTCAAGGCTGTCTGTCTCCAGCGGGATGCTCCGCTCTATCGGTTGGGCAAGGATTTTCGCGTGAAGCGCAACCGTGATGATACTTTACGCTATGAGGGACTGAAGCGGCGCTTTTCCTCCCTGCCTCTCAACCTCGCCGGCTGGCATCAGTTCCATAACGCGGCGCTCGCCCTGGCAACGCTCGAAGTCCTGGAAAAGGAAGGCGCTCTATTCCTGGATTCGGAAGCGGTCCGGGAGGGTTTTCAGCAGGTTTACTGGCCCGCGCGGTTTGAAATCCTGGAAGAGGAGCCGCTGGTCATCCTTGATGGCGCTCACAACCCGGACGGCGCAGAATGCCTGCGAAACGCTCTCAGGCGGGCCTACCCCGATCGACGCCTGCACCTGGTACTGGGGATCATGGCGGACAAGAACCTGCGCGGCATCCTCAACCGGCTGCTGCCGGGAGCGGAAACGGTCATCTTCACTCAGCCGAGGTATGCGCGGGCTGCTGATCCTGAAACTCTGAGGCGGCTGGCTAGACCCTACCTTCAGCGCCAGTACGTGATTGCCGAACCGGCCGTCGCTATCCAGCAGGCGAAGTCCTTTGCGGCACCCGGAGATGTGGTCTGCGTTGCCGGCTCCCTTTATTTTGCTGGTGAGGTCAAAGAGCTGTTCGACGGCCCCCTTGCCCCGTCAGCCGCCACGCAGCGAGGATGACGTCTTGTCCCGGGGCTCAGCTCTCAAGACGCCGCCTGCTCCTCTCCTTGTGGCCTGCCGGGTCGTCGCTGGCCTCCTGGCGCTATGGTGCATTGCGGGCAGGTCCCTGCCGGCGGCGGCTCAGAGCCTGATCCAGGGGAGTCTTACACCGAGAGCCATGGTCGCCACCTCGCACGAGCCCTGGACCGTCGAGGCCGACAAGATCAGCTATGACCAGGAAAAGAAACTCTACGAAGCGGAAGGGAACGTGCGGGTGCGTTCCGGGGATCGTTCGATCCAGGCCGACCGGGCCAAGTTGGATGCTCGGAAACAGGAGGTTGAACTCGAGGGTAAAGCGCTGCTCCGGTTTGGCAGAAACTGGCTGGAAGGGGAGCATATCTTTTGGAACCTGGACTCGGAGACCGGTTGGGTGGACGGTGGGCTGGTCTACTTTGCCGATACCCGCTTCTATGTCGAGGGCCGGTCCATCGCAAAGACCGGAGCCAACACCTATGAACTGCACGAAGGCTTCCTTACCAGCTGCAATCCGGCGGACGCTGACTGGAAGATCAAATATGACAAGCTGAAAGTGGAGGTCGGCGGATATGCGTGGGCCACCAAGACTTCGTTTTGGGCCCGTCGCCTCCCACTCTTGTACACCCCCGCCATGGTGCTCCCCGTCAAGCAGGAACGCCAGTCCGGGGTGCTCCTCCCCTGGCTTGGAACCTCCACCCTCAACGGCATCGAGGGCGAAATACCGTTCTTCTGGGCGATTCGGGAGGACATGGATATGACGTTCTACGGGCGCATGATGCAGAAGCGCGGGTGGATGAGCGGCCTCGAGTATCGCCTCAACCATGAGCGGTTCGGGGAGGGGGTCCTGCTCTTCAACTACCTCAACGACAGCGCCGAGGCCGACTTTCAACAGGAGCGCGGCTACCCGCTGGAGACGAGAAACCGCTACTGGCTCAGATCGCGCTACAATTTCGATCTCCCCCACCTGATCCACGGTAAGCTCGATCTCGACATGTTGAGTGATTCAAATTACTTGAAGGAATTTGTGAACGGCTCCACCTCGGTGGGGGCGTCCGAGCGGGTCTTTCAGAATCGTTTCGGGCGCGGTGTCTTGAACGATAAGACGGTGTCCTACCGGGAGTCGACCCTCTACCTGGAGCGGCCCTTTGAATCGGCGGTGCTCAGTCTGGACACCCGCTACTGGGACCAGACCAACCGCAATCTCCAGAACCTGAGCCTGCAGCGGTTGCCTTCCCTTTCGTTCACGGCGATTCCCACCCGGATTGACCGGCTGCCGCTTTACTACACCATGCAAAGTTCCTGGACCGACTACTGGCGCAGCGAAGGGACTACGGGCAACCGGCTGGATCCCTTCCCGC
>Ga0255346_1003215_pt1 | contig 19505 bp, 15 predicted proteins | sample wastewater_treat_FD_194410 | JGI IMG/M metagenome (GOLD analysis project Ga0255346, IMG submission 194410) | Wastewater microbial communities from Lulu Island WWTP, Vancouver, Canada - plant22 | ecosystem: Engineered > WWTP > Wastewater > Unclassified | place: Canada: Vancouver, British Columbia... | reverse complement strand
GTGCCGCAACTGCGGTCGGTGGTTTATCATGAAGCATACAACGTTTTCACACTACTGCAAGCGCCTGGTCAGCAGCAATCCTCCGAAGACTTGTCGTGATAATGCAATGAGCCATAACTTCAAGGAGAAGATAAAGAGTGATCCTGTTTGGGAGATATACAACCGTGCATACAAGCAGCACTATGCTCGCTATATGAAAAAGAAAATGAGCAAGTCCCAGTTCGCAGAGTGGGGCGACTACGCTATTGAGCTGCGAACTAAAGCTGCCGATGGCGAGCTGGAGATGGAGGAGTATCAGAAATTGATTAAGATATAGCACGAACACTACGAAAAGCATCCTATGCCAAAACAAACGTTTCTATCGGTATTGTTGACATTTATGATAATTTGTGTTAAAATTATATAAAAGAATGCTTTCAAAGGAGGTTTCCACTATGAATGTTTTTGCAGGTATAAACTCTATTGATGACTACGAGGCTATTCCAAATGATTACAAGGTTATTTGTGATTATGTAGAAAACACCTATGAAACCACGCAATCAGTCTATTTAGACGACGGCTTTGACGGAGCTAAAGGCATTTTAAAATATAATTATAAAGGATACTCAATCCAAATAGTTGATGGTCGCAGAATGGATGGGTATTTCGACAAATTCCGTTATGTAGAGTTTAAAGATGAATCTCCTCGTGAAAACTATTTAATTTTTGATAATGATAAACTTGTTTTTTCTAACTATGAAGACAAAAATAACTTCATTATATTTTTGACAGAATATAATGAAGGGGTAAAAAAGTTTATTGAGTTGGGAATAGAAGAATTCTCAGCTAATTATGAAACTCAACTGAACAGCGCCGAGTTAAAGCACTATGCCTCTAATCTTATTGGAATGCTTCCACAAAAATTCTTGACGAATGTCATGCTCCATGATTTGCTGATATACTATTTAACAATTTGGGATAATATTTCAAAGACATATATAGGTTTTTCAAATGAAGATGTTGACAGAAATGCGAAATTTTTACGTGACAACAAAGAATTATATGATTCAATGAAAGCTGTCAATTCTTCTTTAATTAGTAAGTATAAAACTTTGCTTCAGAAAAAATACGAAATTTCCGACATATATTCTCAATTCTTTGCTTTTCGTAGCATTGATAATGTTTTTGCCCTTGTTTATTGTAATAGTTGGGAAAACAGCAAAAACTATATCTCGCCTTTAGACCAAACGATTGATGGATTTACAAATTATATATATCAGTGTTTAAATAATAATGCTATTTCTTTAGAAGATGAAGCTTCATTACTCATGTTTGCATATTATTGCAGAGAAAAATTTAATCTTTCTCCTAGAAACATCCGAACTATAGTTTTTGACATTGCTCACATTATTAAAGATTATAATACTAAAATGAAAGATAAGCAATTTACAGAAAAAATCCTTTTCGGAAATACTTCATTAAACACTCGTTCTAATTATAGTATTGATTTAATGACCGGCTCTGAGTTTGAAGAATTCATTGCCAAGTTATTCATAAAAATGGGATATTCCGCCTACACTACCAAAACATCTGGAGATCAGGGCATTGATGTTATCGCTGAAAAGAACGGGATAAAATATGGGATACAGGCTAAATGTTATTCAGGCTCCGTTGGCAATTCTGCAGTACAGGAAGCAGTTGCTGGCAAATTGTTCTATGGATGTGATAAGGTTATTGTAATCACAAACAATACCTACACAAAATCTGCAGTTGAACTCGCAGCGGCGAATGGTGTTATCCTTTGGGACAGAACCATCTTGAAAGAAAAATTGGTATATATAAATCAATAAAACGTATTTTTGAAAGGAATGAATATGGAAAAGCAAATATTAAGATCAGCTGATTTCAAACAATTAAAAGGATTGAGAAATGCATATATTAACTTTTCTGAGACACTAACTGCAATAATGGGAACAAATGGATCTGGAAAAACTACGGTGATTCACGCTTTAGCATGCGCTTTTTCCCCCGAAGACTCAAAACTAACAAAATATAAATTTTCATATTTTTTTGCTCCAAATACTGATTCTCTGTGGAGTGGAAGCAATTTCAAATTAGCATTTGATAAAACTGATGATAATGGAAAAACAGTAAGAATTGAAAAGAATTATTCAAAAAGTTCTGATCGCTGGACACCTCGATACGATAATCAACCCAAACGAAATGTATATTACATAGGAATTGAAAGTTGTTTGCCTGAGATAGAAAAAAGTTATTCATCAGGTCGTATTAACTATAAATCTACTCCTTTGACACAAAAAATCGATAAAAAAATAAACGATGCAGCAGCCTATATTCTTAACAAGGAATACGATTGCCTTTTTGATAACAAATTCAGAGATAAACACTTAATTGGCGTTAAATTAACTACAGGTGTGAAATATTCGTCATTAAGTATGGGAACAGGTGAACAGCGTGTTTTTAAGATTCTGAATATTCTATATAACGCCGAAGCGTATTCGCTGGTATTAATTGACGAAATCGATTTGCTATTACATATTTCATCACTTCGAAAACTAATAAAAAGTATATATGATATTGCAAAATCAAAGCATATTCAAGTTGTATTTACGACACATTCTCTTGAGATGATGAACATGTATGATTATGTTTCTGTTCAATATCTTTATAATCAGAGAGACGAAGCTACCCTCGTATACAATCGCATTACCAGCGATTTGATATATGATTTAACTGGTGAAAGAAATAAAAAGTATACTGTTTATTGCGAAGATACTTTTGCCCAATCAATTATTGAAGCAACTATTCGAAAAGAAAACATGTACTCTCAAATTAGCGTAGTAACATTTGGCGCAATTGATAATTCTTTTACATTAGCTGCTAGCTGGGCAATAACTAATAATGATGACATTAATAATTACCTTATTATGCTTGATGGAGATAAGTATAATGAGATAAATGAAAAAGAAGAACAGATAAAAAAGAAAATTACTGGAACCGAAAATAATATTGAAGAGAAACGACGTAAAGCTTTAAGTGTAATTACACAATTCTCTTTGCCTATTGACACTTCTCCGGAAAGATTCCTTTATAGTCTTATTATTAATAATATGCCTCATGATTCAGAGATATATAAAGCTGCACAAGATTTAAAAGCAGTAAACGATTCACATGAATGGATTTCTAATATTTCCAAAAACATTGAGATGCCTATTAATATGCTTGTTTCCGAGATTGTTAATAAAGTATACCTTACAGAAGGCTTCCAGCAATACTGTGGTCAATTGTTGATTTGGTTAAATCAAATCAAGGCAAAAGAAAGCGCCAATTATCAGGAATTAACGGTAAGCAGCTTGTAGATTAAGAATCATTCAAAATAAAAGTGGTCTCTCAGTGAAAATTATTATTTATACAAAATCCCGATACACTATGTATCGGGATTCGTTGTCCTATGCGGTTTGATGTTATTTCTCCGTTAAAAAACGTGACCCTTGAGGGAGAACCCTTTTTCAAAAGGGTTTCCCTCAATAGACACGCATAGAACTGCCGTATGAGTACCACAGTTAACAGAGAGTTTTATTATTCAACTTCTTCGAGGCGGACGTTTGTGATATAGACAGTTGCAGTTGAGCCCTTGTGACCCATATTGAATTCAAGTCTGCCCAGTGGGTCGTCCTTGTCGTTCATCTCGAAATCGTAGGTGTAGGCTGTCTGCTCGGGAGTGATAGTGAGAGTTGTATCTTCCAGATAGCGGATCCAGCCTGCATTAGGAGCGGAAACGCAGACGATTATATCACGTTCTTCGTCTGCCCATGCGTCGAATGTCACACGGTACTTCTTGCCCTTGATTATCGGCATTTCCGGCTGGACGAGCTGAACGGAATAATCAACAGTTCCTTCTTCTTCGGTAGTTATAACTATCATATTGTCACGAATCTCAGCTGCGCCCTTGCCGCCTTCAAAGAGGAGGAACTTCCAGTTCTCGTCGTCGGTGAGGTCTTCAGCTTCTGAGAAATCGCCGTTGTAAACGAAGTTGCCGTCCTCGAGAGCCTCACGGTAATGCTTCTCGGGCTTTGTGACATTTGTGTCGTACTCGGGCTTCTGGTAAACACGGACGTAGTCAACTTCAAATTCAGCCTTGTCGAAATCGGTAGTCTCATCGGGATCGCCGGGCCATGTGCCGCCGACAGCAAGGTTCATCTGAACGAAGAAAGGCTGATCGAAAGGCGCAGGGTATGGCTTTTCATCCTCGCCCTGAACGGCTGTGAACCAGTCATTTACAGTGAGGTAGAGTTCGCCGTCAATGTACCAGCGCATCTCGCCGGGCTCCCATTCAACGGAATATTCGTGGAAATCATCAGCAAAAGAGCCGTTGTCGAGAACGACAGTGCCCTGCTGTTCACCGTGGGGTTCGCCGTAGTGGAGAGTTCCGTAAGCAGTCTTTACATCGCTGCCGAGAACTTCCATAATGTCTATCTCACCGCACTTAGGCCACTGTCCGTAGTAGCTTTCGTCCTGTGGCATCATCCAGATGGCAGGCCAGAGTCCCTGTCCTTCGGGAACTTTTGCACGGGCAACGACTTTGCCGTAGGTGAAGTCCTTCTTATTCTGAGCAGTCACCTTGCCTGATGTGTAGTAGTCCTTGCCGTCCTTCTCGGACTTGATAGCCTTGATTACAAGGTTTCCGTCACGGATGAACACGTTATCGGTGGATGTGGTGTACTCCTGGAGCTCCTCATTAGTCCAGCCCGGTTCATGGGGCTCATAGTTCCAGATGGACTCGTCGAGAGCGTCGCCGCTGAATTCGTCGTGCCAGAGAAGGTCATATCTCTCGATCTCTGGAACATCTTCTTCCTCGACAGCGGCAGTTGTTTCCTCCTGCGAAGCTTCGGTAACAGCTTCGGACGAAGTGCTTTCGGGTGTACTTGATATGTTGCCGCTGCTGCATCCTGCCAGCATAGCAAGAGCGGATACGGCTGCTAATAACCTGTATTTTTTCATGATCCGTTTCTCCTTCCGTGTAGTTGCGGGTAACATTTATTTGACATAATTATAGCATATTTCTTATGAAAAACATATCATTTTTAATACTTTTATAGTAATTTCATGACATCAACCTGATGTCTGCTCAACGGCTGTACAGTCCTGCATATGATTTGCCATATTAGGTATTGACAAATTTAATGCAGTATGGTACAATAAATGAGTAATCTGTCTAATATAACAGTTTTCAAATGACGAAAAGTGTACATATTAAATAATGCAGGGGAGGCTCTATCATGGAAAAAAACGGTACTAAAATGAAAATTTCTTTCAATTCTCCCGTTGTGCTCACGTTTTCGATCATATGCCTTGCTGTACTTATAATAGGCACGATACTGCCTGATCAGTTCATGCTGAGGTTCTTCAGCGTTTACAGGGCACCGCTCAGCGATCCGCTGACGTATTTCAGATTCTTCAGTCATATCTGCGGTCACGCAGGCTGGGATCATTTCATAGGAAATATCACAATGCTTCTGGTGGTCGGACCTATGCTTGAGGAGAAGTACGGTTCAAAGAATATACTTTTCGTAATTCTTGCGACTGCCTTTATAACAGGTCTTTTCCACTTCATCTTTTTCACAAATTCGGCGCTCCTCGGCGCAAGCGGAGTAGTATTTGCTTTTATACTGCTTTCGTCCTTCGCAAGTATCAGGGACGGCAGGATACCGCTTACATTTATACTTGTTGTACTGATCTACATAGGCGGTCAGATATATGACGGCATCTTCGTCAAGGATAATGTATCGAATATCACACATATTATCGGCGGCGGAGTCGGTTCAGGTCTTGGCTATGTGATGGCTAAGAACAAGATGGACAATTATCACTGATGCAATAAGGCTCAGGCCTTGAATACAGATATTACAGAATAAAGGAAAACAAATATGCTTAACAGAGTGCGTATAGAAAGTCCCGACGATCTTTTCGCCGATCTTGGAAAGCGCAAAAATAAAGGAGTTTACTTCTACCGTGTAAACGGCTACAACGATACTATACACGATATCATTCTCAGATTCCATGAGGCTGCAAGACAGAACGGCGTTATCATTGAGGGAAAACTTCAGAATCCCGATAACAACAACCTTGCCTATTATAACGAAATGATGGGCATGGAGTTCCAGCTGGACGCAGGCTTCATAAATCAGCGCCTTGCAAAGTGGCTCCCGAGAATGACTCCCGAGCAGAGAAGCAACGTGACAGCCGCTATGTTCAGGACTCTTGTGGACCTGAGCAAACGTGGCAAGAACGAGAATATGCTGAAAAATACATATATCAAGTGCATGTGCTGGCTGTACTACAAGTTTGAACGTATCGTCAATAAACTAGGCACAGAAAAGCTGCCGAAGATCCTCTATGAAGGTGAGATAAGCAGCTATGAACTGCTGCTCATGAATGTACTGTCTCTTGCAGGCAGCGATATAATGCTGCTTCAGTATAACGGCGATGATGCCTACAAAAAGGCCGATCCCGATCTGTCCATGTCGGATGAACTGGTCATCGGCAGCATGGCTTCATTCCCTATAGATTTCAACCTGAAAAAGCTGAGACAGGAAATGGTGCAGAACCCTGCAAGAACTGCCGCTCCGGCACAGCCATCGGGCGGCGCACACATAAATTTATCGAATATCCAGCGCCCTTCACAGCCGAAGCCCGCACAGCAGACTGCTGCACCTCAGCCGCCTGCACAGCAGGAATCAAAGCCTGTGATAAAGATTGACGGTCAGAGAGTCGCAAAGCTTCTCGCTTCAAAGCCGATGATCGCAAACTGTACAAATGTATGGATCAAGGGCAGGATAATCGACGAACTGAAAAAGCCTGTGGTAAATCGTGGAGATGAAGAAAGATTCTTCTACAACTGTTTCTGCAGGATAAGCGGAGTTGAGGACAAGGTCACATATCTCAATGATCTTTTCCAGCTTCAGCTCACTCTGAAAACCAACGGCAGGCAGATGGTCATTATCAATAATGCCCTGGAGCCGCCTTCAAATGAAGAGATTGCAAAAGTCAAAAGAGCCAACTACACAAGCTGCGATCAGCTTCTCGTTAACCTTGTGCCGAACCTTTACGTTCAGTCATGGGGCGAGATGAACAAGCTCATTCAGTGGCACTTCCTCGATTTTATGCAGGAGGAAAGCAAACTTGTCGGCGGCAATGTCTCAAAGCTTACCAGCAAGGGCGTGTACCTCATCTGCTGGCTCAAACGCTTCAAGCGTCTCTTTGAAAACTGGAAAATGCCCGACGTAAGCTGCTTCTTCTATCTTGGAGGATGCAGGAACGAGAATGAGGAAATGTTCTGCCGCTTTCTTGCAAGACTTCCCGTTGATGTGGTGCTTTTCTGCCCCGACCTTAACAGACAGTGTACCCTCAGGGACGATCACCTCTATGAGGAGCATTACACCGAGACTCTCAAGGTGGATGAATTCCCCGAAGCAGGCGGTTCGATAAGAGTGGCTACTGCCGCTTACCAAGCCGAAAGGGAACTTGATACACTTATGTATCAGGATTCGGGAATGTACCGCAATAATCAGTACGGCAAGGCAAACACTATCCGTCTTCAGACAATGTATGAGGAGATCGAGATCCTCTGGGATCAGGAATTAAAGTACAGGCCTAACTTCAGTACAATAGGCGATGAAGTTGTTATGCCTGTTATTTTCGCCAAGGTATCGGGTGTAAAGGACGGCGATATTGCCGCTTACTGGAGCAGTATCAAGCGCCTTATCACTCAGGATACCATGGTAATAAAGGATGCTCCGCACATCATGCCCAATTCCATGAACCCCGTAAAGCAGTTTGCTACGGATTTCTTCAGAAACGGCAAGGTGCAGAAGCAGAAGATAAAGGAACATCCCGTTTATCAGTACAGCTTTCTGAGAGAATCGGTGCAGGATCACATCCTTGAAAAACTTCAGTATCTCATAGACCAGAGGCTGATAAAGGGTACCTTTGAAAACGGCACGGAGTATACTATAGTCGCTACTGTCCTTAATCTCGAAAAGGACATTGTGAGACTGATACAGAAATTCGATTTCACTAAGAAAAACCCGAAACTTATCTTCATTATGACAGGGGAGAATATGCTCTCTCTGGAAGATACTATTCTTGTTGCATTTCTCGATCTGATAGGCTTTGATATCGTATTTTTCGTACCAACAGGCTATCAGAGCGTTGAAAGATATTTTGCAAAGAAAATGATAGAAGAACATCAGGCAGGCGAGTTCATGTATGATCTCCGCATACCCGATATGAGATCTGTCTCTGCCAATGCAAAGCGCAGACTGCGTGATAAATTTTTTAAGAGAGGTAAATGATATGGGACTTGATTTCAGTAAAGCAGCTGCTCCTGTTGAGGAAGCTGTAGCAGAAAAAGTAGAAGCAGAGGTTGTCGGTCAGGAGCTCCCTGTTGAGAAGTACGACATCGTAGCCGACAGAGAACAGCTCAATACTCAGCTGGTCGGTTCACCCGAGGTAGATGCTCTCGTAAGCACTATCGAAATAGATAATATGGAGTCTATCGTCACATTCGGCGCAGAAACAGCCGAGGAGATCTCAAAGGCTTCAGACGTCGTTCTCAGAAATATGAATATGACTCAGTTCGACGATTCCACAAAGATGATGAATACCCTTGCCAAGATCATGGGCGAATTCGATATCGACGAGATCAAGGAGGATCCGAGCCTTTTCAACAAGCTTTTCGGAAATCTCCGCAAGCAGCTCGACAAGATCCTTGCCAAGTACCACACAATGGGCGATGAAGTTGACAAGATCTTCGTTGAACTCAAGAAGTATGAATCACAGATCAAGGAAGCAAACCGCAACCTTGACACAATGTTCAATGCAAACGTAAACTACTACCACGACCTCGTCAAGTACATCCTTGCAGGTGAGCAGGGATGCCGTGAGATCGAGAACTACATAAAGACCCGTCAGGCTGACTACGAAGCTACAGGCGATAACGCAATCCAGTTCGAGATACAGAACCTGAACCAGCGCCTTATGATGCTGGAGCAGCGTACTCAGGACCTGAGAACTGCTGAAGCTGTTGCTATGCAGTCTATCCCGATGATAAAGACAATGGAATTCACAAACATGAACCTTGTCAGAAAGATCAACTCAGCTTTCATCATCACTCTCCCTGTATTCAAGCAGGCTCTCGCTCAGGCTATCATGCTCAAGCGTCAGAAGCTCCAGGCTGAATCCATGGCAGAGCTTGATAAGAAGACTAATGAGATGCTCTTACAGAACGCCCAGAACACAGTTGCACAGTCAAAAATGGCTGCTATGCTGACATCGGGAAGTTCTATTAAGATAGAGACATTGGAATCTTCATGGAGAACTATCTGCAACGGTATCGAAGAGACTAAGGCTATCCAGGCTGATGCTCAGAGAAAGCGCCTCGAGGATCAGAAGAAACTCGAGCAGATGAAGCAGGAGTTCAACGAGAAGTACCATATGCCAAATTCCAATAAGTAATTAAAAGGAGGATCACAATTATGCCGATCAATTTATCCAAAGGACAGAAAGTAAGCCTTACCAAGGACAACCCGGGTCTTAACAATATTCTCGTAGGACTTGGCTGGGATGTCAACGCATTCGATTCAGGTACAAGTTTCGACCTGGACGCTTCAGTATTCATCGCTGACGCAAGCGGTCATTGCCCTTCTGAAAAGGAATTCATCTTCTACGGCAACCTTGAGCATTCAAGCGGCTGTGTAAAGCATATGGGCGATAACAAGACAGGTGACGGTGAAGGCGATGACGAGCAGATCCATATCGAGCTCAGCAAGGTTCCTGCAAACCTGGAAAAGATCGCATTTACTGTTACTATATATGAAGCAGATCAGCGCCACCAGAACTTCGGTCAGGTATCAAACGCTTACATCAGAATAATCGATGAAGCTACAAATACCGAGCTTGTTCGTTTTGACCTGGGCGAGGACTTCTCCATCGAGACTGCTGTAGTTGTAGGTGAACTCTACAAGAACAACGGCGAGTGGAAGTTCAACGCTATCGGAAGCGGATTCCAGGGCGGTCTTGCTGCTCTTTGCGGTCACTACGGCATCCAGGCTGAATGATCGTGATATCATAAACGGTTTGCGCCATGGCATTTTTGAGAATTATCGGAAATGCTGTGGCGTTTCTGTTATATAAATAAGGAAGATAGAATTATGAAAGCAAACATTGCTATAATCGAAGACGATAAGGATATCAGCTCCATACTTGCAAATATACTGAACGAAAACGGCTATTCCTTCAAACAGGCCTACGACGGCTCACAGGCTATGAAGCTGCTGAAAAATGAAAGCTTCGACCTTGTGCTGATGGACCTGATGCTGCCCTATGTCAACGGCGAGACACTCATATACGAACTGCGGAAGATCTCGGATACTCCCGTTATTGTCATTTCCGCAAAGTCAATGATGGAGACAAAGCTGGAAGTGCTGCGTCTCGGCGCTGACGACTATATCATAAAGCCCTTCGATATCAATGAAGTCATCGTCAGGATAGAAGTGGTCCTGAGACGTATGCAGACTACAAAGGAAAAAGATTTCCTCGAAAGCGGCGGCCTGAAGCTGATACTCACCGAAAACAGGGCGGAATTTGAAGGAAACCCCGTACAGCTTACCGCCAAGGAAATGAGCCTGCTGGAACTTTTCATGAAGAATCCGAAGAAGACTTACACAAAGGCCGAACTGTACGAAACGGTATGGAATGACGTTTACTACTACGAGGACAACACCATAAACGTCCATGTCAGCAACCTCCGCAATAAGCTGAAAAAAGTCTCGGGCAAAGATCATATCGAGACCGTCTGGGGCATCGGCTATCGTCTCAGGAGCGAATGATATGTGGATGATCGCAGCTTTAGCCGCTATTGTCTGCTGTGTGGTGCTTGCAGTATATTTGCTGGCGCTGAAACGGCAGATGAGGAATATTTCAAAAGAGCTTGACAGAACTGCAAAGCGTTCCTACAACCGCCTTGTCAGGATACCGCTTTTGGATAAGGATCTGGGAGATCTGGCAGCGGCTGTAAACAGGGAAATAGACGACAGAAAGCGGATGAAGATAAAGTCCGAGGAAACAGAAAAGGCTCTCCGTCAGGCAATTTCCGATATCGCCCATGACCTTCGTACACCTCTGTCGGTCATAAAGGGCGAACTCCAGATAATGAACGGCAATCCGGCAAACAGTGCCGAACAGAAGCATTACATAGATGTGTGTATCAGGAAGACAGACGAACTGAAAAATATGGCTGACGGCTTCTTTGAACTGGCCCTGCTGGAAAGCCGTGACGAATGCCCCGAACTGAAACGCATCAATGTGACGAATCTGCTCATGCAGTTCGTAGCCGAAAACGAAGGCCTGATACGGCTCAATGATCTTGAGCCCGAGATAATATTTCCCGATTCTACGGTGTTTGCCATGGGAGATGAGGACTACCTTAAACGAATACTCGGCAATCTTCTAGGCAACGTCATAAAGTATTCCTCGGGCAGTTTCACACTGAAACTAACGGGTAACGGAGAGATAAGCATATCAAATCCCGTAGAGAACGGTGAAGCGATCGACACTGAGCGGATATTTGAAAGAACCTACCGTGCCGATCCGTCACGAAAAAGCGGAAGCGCAGGCCTGGGACTCTATATCGTCCGCCTGCTTTGCGAAAAAATATCCGCCGAAGCTTCAGCCTCCGCCGATACCAACAGCCTTACAGTCACCATTAAACTCCGGCCGGTGATATTCTCACAGTAACTTTTACACTTTTTATTGAGGAAAACCCTTTTGAAAAAGGGTTCTTCCTCAAACTCCTTTCCTAAAACTTTCAGTATTAATTTTTGCCCATTATAGGGCGCACTTGAAAGAAATGAAAAATTCTTACTTTACTTATGTGCGCCCTATAATGGGCAAAAATTCTATTAAAAGTCTTTGGAAAAGGGGTTCGGGGAAAGAACCTTTCCTCAGAAAGGTTTGTCCCCGATAAATGTGCAAAGGTTCCGAGAGAGTATCGCAGGTCGGAGTTTAATTGTGAATAAAGTATGAACTTTAAGAAAGTTAAGGAATTCTTTAAGGTTTTTCTTTAAAATAGAATTATAGAAACAACAAGGAGGTCACAAAAATGTCTGATATACTCATTGATGTAAAAAACTTTGAAAAACAGTACATGAAAAAAACGGTAGTCAAAGACGCTTCGTTTCAGGTAAAAGAGGGAATGATACTTGGACTTGTCGGCCCTAACGGTGCAGGAAAGACCACTATCATGAAAGCGATGGGCGGACTTATAATGCCGACAAACGGTACTATCTCCATTTTCGGTGAGACAAGTGAAAAAGGGCTTGCTCATTCAAGGAGCAGGATGTGTTTCATGATAGAAACTCCCTACGCTAAGCAGAATCTTTCTGCAAGGGAAAATCTTGAAAAGCTGAGGATACAGAAAGGGCTTCCCGACAAATCGAGGATCGACGAGGCGCTGAAACTGGTCAATCTGGAAAATGTGGGAAAGAAGCCTGTCAAACAGTTCTCACTTGGTATGAAGCAGAGACTTGGGATCGCCGCTTCGCTTCTGTCAAAGCCTGAGATAATGGTGCTTGATGAGCCTGTAAACGGCCTTGACCCCGAAGGCATCGTGGCTGTACGTGAACTTCTTCTGAAGCTGAACAGGGAAGAGAAAATAACGATTATCATATCGTCACACCTGCTTTCAGAGCTTTCACAGCTTTGCACAGATTACATTTTCCTCCGCAAAGGCGAGATAGTGGAGAATATTTCATCTGAGGAATTGCAGAAGAAATGCCATGACTATTACCGCATAGATACGGATAACAACTCGCTTGTGCCTGCACTTCTGAAGAATAAAATGGACATTACTGATATCGAAGTGGAAAAAGGCGGAGCAGTAAGGCTTTTCGAGCGCATCGACGAGATAAGGCTCATCTCAAAAACTTTGTATGAGAACGGTGTGATACCAACAGAACTTCATATGCATGACGCAAATCTTGAACAATATTACATGAATCTGGTAGGTGAAAAAGATGTACAATATAATGAAAGCACAGAAGTATCAGCTGATTCGTGATAATGTCACGTACTACATAATGCTTGCAGGAGTCATAATCGTCTGGATAGTTGCGATCATGATAACAGAGGAAGGAATGCCCCTTGATCATATGAAAGGCTGCGGCACGATAACTGACGCTGGTCTGAACTTTTACTCAGTTTTTCTCACGCTTATCTTTACAGCAAGAATTTGCGGCGACGACATAAAGGATAAGACCATCAACTATGAGATCCTGTCAGGCGGCAAAAAAAGCGCAGTATATTTCGGCAGGCTGTTCACAAGTATCATTATGGGAGTTATAGTATATCTGCTGTACTGCGTACTTCCCGTGATTCTTATGACAGCGGTCTTCGGCTGGGGAGAAGCGCTCCCTGTGCGTGAGGGAGTGATACGTCTTGCTCTGGGATTTGTCCCTGTTCTGAGATTCATCATTATGTTTGCGGTGATAACATTCCTGACACGCTCATCTCTCGGCTCGGTTGCGCTGGGATTTATCCTTATACTGGGCGAATCCCTTATTGAAATGATGATACAGGAGGATTTTCTCCCCATCGACATCAATAAAGCCGCTCCGTTCATGGCATCTGCATCTATGGATGTTATCAGCACCTACAACTATAAAATGGACTACATAAACGGCAAAGATGTGCAGGTGCTGAAAGACATGATGCCTGTAAGCACTATAGCAATGCTTGTGGGTTCTGCACTGGTAATGGGTATCATAGTTTCGGCGGCAGGCTATGCTGTATTCAGCAAAAAAGATATGGATTGAGGTGACAGCAGTGAAAAATGTAATACTATCTCAGCTTTACGGACTAAGAAAAAACAGAACAGTATTCCTGTGCTGTATAGGTGCAGTTGCTATATGTACGGCTATGCTTTTAATGGTCACGGAATGGACGGGAACCCGCACTGCTTCTGAATCAGTGGCATCAGGCGGCTTAGGAATGATGACACTTATCATCGGGCCGCTTACAGCCATAATCACAGGCATTATCTGCGCTGAAGACTTCACGGACAAAACCATCAATCACGAACTGACATCAGGAAAGATACGTATGCAGTCATTTTTCGGCAGAGCGGTACTTGCAGTGACAATATCGGTTATCACTACATTAACAGCACTTCTTGTTTCGCTTTTCATCGCAATAAAAGTATACGGCTGGGGAGACACGGTAACGCTCAGTTCAGCCATAATTCGCATATTCCTGACATTTATCCCTTTCTTCAAGCTGAGCTGTTTCGGTGTAATGGTTGCATTCATCCTCAAACAGCCTTACGGAGTTGTACTGGTGTTCATAGGGATAAAAATGATGTTAGGCATCATGTCGATGAAAAGTACAAGCAGTATACTGATGATAAGCGAAGTCAATGCAGGAAAGCTTTGTATGTACGAAAATTATATAACATACGGACTCAATACCGATGCAAGATTCATTTACGATCAGTCCTGTGATCCCGAACTGATACTGAAATCAGCGGTTATTGCACTGGTCATGAGTGCGGTATACATTATTATAGGATATCACTTCTATAAGAACGATGATCTTAACTGAGGGGAGGCATATATTTATGGAATATTTAGATATTGTTTTGGTTATGATCGAGCTTGCACTCTGCCTTTTTCTGTGGAAGTTTTCCGATTACTGTGAAAGGGTAAGAAGTTCAAAATGGAAGCTTGTGTGGCTGACACCTCTTGTTTTATGGTTCATCATTTCGGTTATCGTGGGGGTGGACAAATGCCTCATCAGCGCCTACGTGGGAATAATCATCCTTGCGCTGGGATTTTTCAGGGAGAAGCTTGATTTCAGACGCATTATCTCAGTCATTGCTGCGGTCTGCATAGTTCTTGCGGTGCCTGTGTGCCTGTTGAGTAAGGCATACAGGCGAGTGGACTACACTGCCGAGTTTGAAGAAATATTTGAGAAAGCCGAAAAGCGGTATGTACTTACAAAGCACAAGAATATCGACTGGAAAGCGCTTCACGACAAATACCTCCCCGAATTCAGAAAGGCGACAAAGGACAGGGACGAGGTTGAGAATTATATCGCATGGGGAAAACTCTGTGCGGAATTCCGTGACGGTCATGTGAACTACATATCAGAAGAAAAAGTGTCTGATGAAGCTTGCAGGAGAGCGTGGGGGAATGACTACGGCCTTGTGGTGATGGCACTTGCTGACGGGCGATATGTGGCGCTGAATGTGGATGATTCGCTGAAAAATCAGGGCATCCATCAGCTGACGGAGATAACTTCATGGGACGGCATGACATTTGATGAAGCCGACAGCAAATCGGTGATGCGGCAGATGAAAGGTTATGCGGATATCGACAACGAGAAGTTCTACTCAGGCCTGTTTGCGGCAGGAGTAGGCGGTGACAGCGTAAAGGTAACATTCATAGCAGATGACGGAAGCGAGAAAACTGCGGAACTCCCAAAAATCGGCGATTATCAGGATAGAGCCGAGGCGTATCTGAAGGAGCTGAATCAGAGCACTCCCATTGCGAATATGACTTTCACGAAGCTGGACGACGAAACTGCCTGCCTGAAGATGTGCGGCATGGAGTACGATTCAGAGTCAAGCAGCAGCGAGAATTACACCATGATGAAGCGCCATCTGAAAAATGATCTTCTCGACCTGAGAAATGAGGGAGTAAAAAACCTCGTTCTGGATATACGTGGGAATTGCGGCGGTGAAGGCGGAGTCGTGACTACTATCGCAAGTCTGCTTGCGCCCGAAGGTAAGCAATTCTACGCAAACAATCCTCAGTGGGATGATAAGAACAAATGCTATGTTCTGGATGAAGACGGCAACTATATAGTGGACGATGCAGTTGAATTTGAGGGCATGGACCTTCTGAACGGAGGAAAGATAATCATTCTTGTCAACAGCGCCAGTGTCAGTGCGGCTGACCATCTCACCAAGGTAATGAGCCAATTCGACAATGTAACAGTAATGGGATTTACCGAACCCAACGGCTCAGCGCAGGGAGTATCCTCAATAAATTCAGAGAGCGGAACGCTTTTATTGTCAAGCAGTGCTGTACTGGATAAGGATGGCTCGGTATTTATAGATTCCGATGAGTCACGACAGTCAGGGGACGACATTGATATAAGGATACCTTTTGACGAAGAAGCGGTACATGAGATATTTGACGAGGACAACGACTACATAATGGATAAAGCACTGGAACAAATGAAAGATAAATAAAAGAAAGGCAGCTTTTACCTGAGCGGTAGAAGCTGCCTTTTGCATCAGTGGAACTTTATGTGATATAATAAAATGTAAACTTTACAAAATAATATCCTAATAGTATAAAGATTTTCCGAGATATAAAAATGAGAATATACCATTATATGCTTTAATAGTTGATTTGGCCGTTAATTGTCTGATAAACTCTTGACAAATTATACAAAATGTGGTATCATGATTATGTTAGCGGTTACAAGTGATCGCTTTATAATGATACAGGTGGGGTAAAAAATGTAAATTCAGGGGTAGTCCTTGCATTGTGTTGCGGCAGTTCTTTCATTAGGAGCAGCCGTCTATCTCACGTAGCAGGATTTTTTTATTTACATTTGATTTTATCACAGCAAATCATTAAATCTATTTTTAGGGAGTAATGAAAATGAATCTCAATGGTCTAACATCCAAACAAGTTGAAGAAAGCCGTCAGAAAAACGGCACCAATGCGCTGACGCAGATACCGCCGGATCCGCTGTGGAAGAAGATCCTCGAGGGCTTTAAGGATCCTATGATCATGATCCTTCTGGTAGCTCTCGCAGTTCAGGTAGTCCTCTTCTTCATGAAGCAGGCTGAGTGGTATGAACCAGTAGGCGTTCTTATTGCCATCCTCATAGCTAACGGTGTTGCTTCTGTAAGTGAAAACAAGCAGGAGGGCAAAGCTTCAGCTCTCAAGGCAGAGGAAGAAGCAAAGGAAATGGCTAAGGTCATCCGTGACGGCAAACTTGAAGAGATACACGTTAATGATATAGTTGTAGGCGATATCGTTTACCTTCAGGCCGGTGACAAGATCCCTGCTGACGGTGAGATCATCGAAGGCGAATGTAAGGTGGATCAGGCTGCACTTAACGGTGAGACTGAAGAAGCTTCAAAGGTGCCTGCAAACGGTGAATCTTACGATATCAAGGACCTCCTCAATATTCACTATGCTTACCGTGGAACAGTTGTCTGCGGCGGTGAGGCTCATATGGAAGTCAAGGTCGTTGGTGACAAGACACTCTTCGGTGAGCTTGCTCTTGAGGTACAGGAAGATACAAGACAGACTCCTTTACAGGTAAAGCTTGCAAAACTTGCTAAGCAGATCTCTACTTTCGGTTATATAGGCGCTATTGCAATCATCGTCGGCGTTCTCGTAAGCTCTGCTGTCAAGGGGCAGCTCCCTACAGACGGTATCGGCTGGCTCAAGTTCTTAATGAACGCTATCACAGTTGCTGTTACTATCATCGTCTGTGCTGTTCCTGAGGGACTGCCGATGCTGACATCCATCCTTCTCTCATTCCAGAGCATGAAGATGGCTAAGGATAACGTACTTGTAAGAAAGATCAACGGTCTTGAAACAGCCGGAAGCCTGAGCCTTCTCTTCAGCGATAAGACAGGTACTATCACAGAAGGCCGTCTTTCAGTTGTAGAACTTATCACAGGTAATGTAACAAAGTATGATAAATTTGAAAAGCTCTGCCCTGAGCTTCAGCTCGATGTCATCACAGGTATCGGTCTTAACAACAGCTCACAGGCAAGCGACGGACAGGTTATCGGCGGTAACAGTACCGACCGTGCGCTTATGACTTTCCTTGTTGATTCAAAGGTTGACGACAAGATGAACAAGGACGAAGTAAGAGAATTCAACGCATTCAACTCAACAAAGAAGATGTCAAGCGTGACTATCTGCCGTGACGGTTCATTCTGCACATACGTAAAGGGCGCTCCTGAGCGTATCGTTGACAGATGTACACACTATATTGACGAGAACGGCAAGACTAAGGAACTCGTTGAAAAAGGCGTTGTTATGCAGTATATCGACGAGCAGGCTGCTCGTTCAATGAGACTTCTCGGCGTTGCTAAGCGTGACGGCGACAGCGATGAGGGCGACCTCACACTTGTATGTGTTCTCTGCATCAGAGATAATGTTCGTAAGGAAGCAGTTGCTGCTATCAAGGAAGTTCAGGAAGCAGGCATTCAGGTCGTAATGGTAACAGGTGACCGTAAGGAAACCGCTGTTGCTATCGCCAAGGACGCAGGACTCCTCAAGAATCCGGAGGACGTTGCTCTCACATCACAGGAAATGGGTGAAAAGACAGACGACGAGCTGAAGGCGATCATTCCACATCTCCGTGTCGTAGCCCGTGCTCTTCCTACAGATAAGAGCCGTCTGGTTCGCTGCGCACAGGAACTTGACTACGTTGTTGGTATGACAGGCGACGGCGTTAACGACTCACCTGCACTTAAAAAGGCTGACGTCGGCTTCGCAATGGGAAGCGGTACTGAAGTTGCCAAGGAAGCAGGCGATATCACCATCCTCGATGATAACTTCTCATCTATCGCTAAGGCTATTCTCTACGGACGTACAATGTTCAAGGGGATCAGAAAGTTCCTTATATTCCAGCTTACAGTTAACGTTGCAGCAGTTCTTACCTGCTTTATCGGTTCACTTCTCGGTCACGACGGCGAGCAGATGATGACAGTTGTTCAGCTCCTCATTGTAAACCTCGCAATGGATACTCTCGCAGCTATCGCATTCGGAAGCGAGCCTGCACTTAAAGAATACATGAAGGACAAGCCGATACCAAGACAGGAAAGCATCGTTAGCAAGAATATGTTCATCCAGTTCGTTGTCAGCGGCCTTTACATCATGCTTGTCTGCCTCGGTATCCGTTTCTTCGTATGCGATCATCAGTCCATCTTCGGTATCGCTAAGGAAGGCAACGACCTTTACACATACCTCCGTTCAGCACTGTTTGCAACATTCATGATGGGTATTACATTCAACGGTTTCAATGCACGTACTGAGCATACAAATGTATTCGAGAACCTTGGCCGAAACAAGAACTTCCTCATCGTTATGGGCGTTCTCCTTCTTGTACAGTTCGTCTTCGTAACATTCGGCGGTGATCCTCTCAGCGTTGAGCCTCTCAACGCAAAGACATGGCTCATCTGTCTTGTACTTGCATTCCTTGTTATCCCGATCGACATTATCAGAAAGGTCATCATGGGTTCAGGCAAAAAAACAGCTGAAAGCAAATAAATCAATAAAACTATTTATATCGGAGAAGCAGGATAGCTGTTTCTCCGATAAATAATAAAGAAACAAACAACAAAACAAAAATCCACAATAAAGGAGTAGTGATTTTTATGAGCATCAATCTTCAGAAGGGTCAGAAAATAG
>Ga0255346_1003213_pt1 | contig 19510 bp, 17 predicted proteins | sample wastewater_treat_FD_194410 | JGI IMG/M metagenome (GOLD analysis project Ga0255346, IMG submission 194410) | Wastewater microbial communities from Lulu Island WWTP, Vancouver, Canada - plant22 | ecosystem: Engineered > WWTP > Wastewater > Unclassified | place: Canada: Vancouver, British Columbia... | reverse complement strand
AACGGTTTTGGTCGAGCGACGTAGAACACATTGCGTTGCAACGAGAAAGTCTCCAACTTCTTCCGCCTCCGCCGCAACACCGCAGCGAATAGCTATGGTTGCAAAAGCATCCTCCGCGCTCCATTCGCTGTTGAAACGTGGAACGACGGCTCCTGACACATCCCTTGCGGGAACAGACGGTGACACAAGGCAAAATTCCTTGCTGGACCGACGCAAGAATCCCTCTAGTAAAAACTTGTTCCATGTGAACCCAGGAACAGCGGGAAAATCCAACAGATTGGCGAATGCTCCAAATGGCATTACACCTCCTTCGCACACACTCGATATGGATTCGTCAATCGATGGGACATCGAAAGTGATCAGTGAAGGAGCGACAAAGCGTTCACGATCAACACGCACCATTTCTTCATGCGCGGTCTTCAAAGCCAACCAAGGTGCGATATTATATTCCTTGGCAATTGTCTCAATCTGTTCAAGCGACACGTCTAAATGCTCCCGTAGGAATGCATGAAGAGGAATCCGTCCATCCATGCTTGCTCCCTTTGCGCACACAATCTGACCGTGGATGTCGAATCGCTCCGATAGAAAACGCTGAAAGAAAACTCGGCGAAGCGCACTATCAGCCATTCCTCGGTCGTTCATGGCTGCGGAATCGTCGAGACGCAATTGGGAAAGAGAGAAAAAACCCTCGGCTTCGATTGCCGATTCGCATTGTGATCTTCCTCGAGAGACTTCCGCATCGTCGAACTCGACTCGTGATACTATGGCATACGCATCTTGGTTGATTTTGACCAGATTATCCAGTCTCTTACACAGATTGCGAATAAACACAATATCCACATAAGGAATCCGCTTTGAAACTGCAACCATGTCAATGATAGAACCTTCCTGCGGCACGATAAGAGAAGCGAAACGCTTGTCAAGCAACTCTGGCCCTTTGGGACCGAAGAGTCCGCCGGAAATCTCGAATGCATCCTGCGCCTCATGCGCCATTGTCTCACGAAGCATCTCAGCAGAGACTATGCCAATCTGCATAAGCTCTGAGGCATGGCTCTCCATAAAACGCGAGAACTGAAATACCGAGTGACCTTGCCCGACAAGTCTTTCGACAAGCGACCGCCACCCACCACCCTTTGATGATGGCCGGGGGAACACCTTTCCATCGTGGACAACGCCGACCCTTGGCAGAACGGCATTGAAGTCAAAGTCCTCTGGCAGATCCATGCCATGATACTGTCTGTAAAGCTTACGGATTTTGTTGCGGTCAATTATCGAACTGGGTCTAATCCCATTTGCAAACTCTGCCTCCAGCAATTCTGCAAGTTGGCTCTCATAGGAATGCGAAGGGACGGTTGCTCTTGTGGTGGCTGGCTGCAAAGGCTTATTCTCCCAGCGCGAAAGAAGCCGCATCGCTTTGTCCCAATGTCGCTCATACCACTGCGAGTTTACGAAAATGCGCTTACCTCTTCGCACGGCTGGGTCACCCCAGCTGTTGTGACCTCGACCATCTTGCCCGATCATGGGCGAATAAGCAAAAAGTGGACAAGCTGAAAGAGTCGTTCCTAGCAACTCCTTTGTCCCATCAACGGTAAGCAACTTCACGAAATCGTCATCAGGAATCCTGTCTTCGGCAAGAGCAGCATAGATATGCTGCTTGACATACACTCCAATTTTTTTGGAATTGGAGACGTCCTCTGCTGCGATTGCAGATGACGAATTATTATCTTGTCCATTCTGGCGTTGGCCTGGTTTTGTGTATGTAATTAAAACGCTTTCAAGTCCAATACCAAAAAGTTTGCACAGCCTGCGTGTTTGTTGCACGAATTCACGCGATGCGCAATTAGCTTCATACCATACACCAGCGCCTTTGACAAATTTGCCTTTCCGAAGTCGTGTTGGATTCAATGCCATATTTGGGACGTTCCCGCGACCGACTATATCGTGGAGCTTGCACGGCCACAATGTTTCCAATGCCATGCAAATCTTCTCTGGCAGATTTAGCCATTTACCGTCAAGTGGATATTCTTTACCTTTGAAGATCAAGGAAATGGGTTCTGCACCAGTTATCGCTTCAACATTGTCATACTTGTAGGAAAAACGTTTTACATTGTCGTTGGTGGAGGCAGATAGCTCCATGCCGCCGCGAGTTGCATCCGTGATAATCTTTGAATCCCCCGAATCAATAGTGTTGCGGGGGTGTGCAATCTCAATGGATGGATTACTCGGGATTACGGCTTTGTTCATCGGTAGCGTAGCTGAATTTCCAGCATTGGCAGACGCCCGTTCGTATGTTATGACGGCATCATTGCTCGGCCAGGAAAGCCACTTGACAATCAATGACGCCCGCAACAAAGCAGTTCTATCCGACCCGTCTAAATCCACAAAACAATTATAAGCAATCTTGCATGGCCTTGCCATCCCATAACCATCAGACTTGAGCCAAGAGGTTCTTCTTGCCCGGATTTGTGTTTGGAACTGTTTTGTCCGATGCAAGGTCATCTTCTTGCATATCCATGTCAATATATCATGAGCATTCTTTACAGGAATATCTAATCCAGCGATGCGCAAGGATATATACTTTGCTTCGTTAGGAACACCTTTTACAGCGTCAACAACATTGCAAGTTGAACGTCCAACACCGGATGGGGTGCCAACTGTGCTCATACACACCTCCTTTGCCGAACTGCCATTGCTGCAATGAAATGCGGCAGGACTTGTGTGTAGAGCGACAAGGCGTCCATTTTATCGATAGTCGCCAGCTTGTGGTGAAGCTTCGTTTGTATGATGTCTGCAACGATAGACAGCTGCTGCAAATCGACGCACAGACCTTGCCAAAACCGTGCAGCCAACACCCAGGCGTTATCTTCGTAATCCTTCTTGTTCAAATAGTCGCTAATGCGGGAATCCGAAACTCCAACTGCGGCAGCAGCCGTTTGCTGGGTGATTTCCTTTGCGGCAGACTCCGCCTTGTGCCAATCTTTCTTCATCGTCCTGGCAAGGGCAATTGCGCTGTCTTTGTAGTATTCGGCGAGCGACTTTAGATTGTCTTCAAGATCGGCATCAGTCTTGCGAAGATTCTTCTTTTCCTGACGTCGCCTGTCAGTATCAGCCCTGAACCGAATCCGTACAGGATCGAGAGAGACTGCCGGCTCCCCGTCAGGCATCAGTTCGTTGGCGGCAAAGACAAACGGGAATGCGGATTCGTCATAGTCCTTCGATACCTTCGCCGCTACAATGACTGAACCTTGCGAGCCACTGGAAAGAGAGCTGAACGATAACGCGGTGACGCTGTCAAACCTGCGCAAGAACCACGCTCTGCGTTTGCGGTTAGAAAACGCCTCGCCAGTCTCGCCAAGATCCCATGCACCATGCAATTCATCAGACGGTCTCGCCGTTTGACACTGGAGCGCGGATGCAAAGAGAGCTGCGAATGCTCCGACTTCGATAGCGTACTTCACTATTGATTCGCTCGGTACATCCATCAGTTCGCCTGTCTCTGCGCAACGGACACAAAATGCCGGATCGCCGCCAGTCGCCCGTTTTTGTTTCGGGCGAGGGAATGTGTCACACGCTGTGCAATCGGTGCAGACGTAGTCTTCTGGGGCAAAACCCGCCGGACGCAAAACGCCTGCATCTATCCATGAAGCGAGGTCTTCGCCTTTCCAATCCCTAGGAGTGAGGACGTCGCGCTTCCCGGCGATCTTGCTCGCTATGCGTTCAAGTATCGCCATCGGCAGGCTCCTTCTTGGTTATGTTGTTCTCCTCAAGAAAGCGACGCATGGCATCACATATGTGCCGCGGAACGTCTTGGAACCCATGTTCTGAATCCTCGCTAATCTCAAATGTTTTTGATCGGTTACGCCGTGTGGCAGTATCGAACCACGCACGGAGCCGGACACGCCTTGCTATCGTTCCTTTCGGGAATAGCGTTGCCAACTTGTCAGCCGCAACCTCCGACTGTTCATCATCGTCCGGATGCTGATCATTGTATATTGCCTCGTAGAGGCCGATTGCACCCTGTGCAATGCTTGTCTCCCTGTAGGAGCGCTGGCTCGTAGATGAGCCGCGAAGCAGCACGTCCAACCCCACAACCGTGACATTGCGGACTGTGTTCTTCGAGTCGCTGCCAAGATTGGACTTGGGGCTCGTGATGAATTGCGAGAGGTCGTAGTGGACTTCGCCGACAATCTTATAGCCGCCCACGCCGAACAGCACATTGCAGAACCGCTCGGCTATGGTCTTGGCGTGTGTTCCGTTGCGGTAGTGTACGCAGATGCGGTTTGATTCGTCATCGAGCGTGACAACAAGCTTCACAGAGGGGTTGAACTGCACCCACTCGAACGAACTGTCCTTCTTGGCCTCTTCAAGTTCTACCGTCTGGTCGTTCATCTTCAAGAGGAACGCCTGTCTGCTGCCGACACGGTATGCGAGAGGATGGCTGAAGTCCGCGCACTTCTCTTTCTGGTTTACGAACGACCGAAGATTGTCCGCAAGCTCCTGTTCGTGATCCTTCACGATCTCACGTCCCGGCGGAGTCGTGAACTCCATTTCAAAGGTCTTCCACTTGTTGCGCTTTTGGCATCAATGATGACCATGTCAGTCAGCTCGCGGATATCTTCTGGATCGAGATTCAGAACACACCACACGGCGAGCGCACTAGTCTTGTTCTTGATTTTCTCAAAAGCCTTCTTCTTGTCTTCTTCCGAAGGAAGAAGACCGTTGTGTTCAAGATAAGACTGTATTGTCAGCTTGTTCTTCGACTCCGCGTAGAGCCGTTTTGCTGGCGTAAAGACCGCATCGAGGGCATCTAGTTTGTCCTCCGGCAAGGTGCCGAGAGCCGCTTGAAAGGCATCTGTGTTCTTGCTGTTAAACGTGTCCCAGTCGTAGACAATAGCAACCCGGCAGGTCGTGAATACCTGCTCCATCAAACCTCTGCCGATTCGACCGGCAAGGTCGGCTATGTCATGTACTTCCATGTGACAGCGTTCTTTCTTCCTTTTCCAAAGGGAATAGCATAATAGTATAGCATAAATCGGGGCGGTTTTCAAGGGGGAAGAAGCCGAAAGTTAATAAGATTGAGCAAAAACGCCTTATTTTATTAAACATTGCAAGTTTTAGCCGATCCTGCTCACCCATTCCCGCCAAAACTGGGCGAGACGGGATTCCCTGCCGCGCCCGTCAACTCGTTTTCCCCAATGAACCCACGCCTTTGAGTGTGTTTCGTTTCCCGCCAAAACTGAAACGGCGGGAACAAGTCCTTCTGCGCAGACCCCGGCAGTTCAAGATTGCCACGGTGGCGATCACGAGCCGGGATGCGCAAAAGGAACGAAACAATGCCTAAAGCACATCGTGCCCACAAGCACACCCGTCCTTCGGAACCCGTCACGCCGGAGATTCTGAAGGTGATACTCATCAAGACCAGCCAGCTCCAGGAGACCTTCCGGGACTTCAACGAAGATGACCGGAACGACCGGCGCTCGGACATTATAGCAAAGTTCATTGCGGAGTGCGACCGCGTACACGGGAAGTTCCGCGAGAACGACAAGTGGTCGTACAAAGACTTCATCGAGTACAACCTCGACTGGGTAGCCCGCCTGTTCAGCCGCGATTGCCTTGCGGTAGAGCGCCGACCCGCGTTCAGCCCGCTCGGTATCAGCGATCCCCGGGCCGCCGCAGCCGATCAGCAAGGCGCCAAAAATCATCATCAACATCATGTGCCACATTCGACGCATCGGCCCTGCTCCATGAAAGATAGAAAATGGTTACCTCATTTTTCGTTTGGTTTACACGCCCGGCTCGCCTATCATGTGGTTTGTTCTGGAAACGAGACCAGCTTCAGCCAAGCTGAAAAACAATCGAAAAAAAGTGAACTCCTATTGTACCTAACTCGCCGAGAATGACCACCCAAAACACGAAAAATCTTTGGTCTGCCGCACAAGCCTGTTTAGGCGCTACCGGCTCGCTGAGCGTGATCATGCCTGCCTACGGGCTGGAAACGGTCATCGAACGCAATATCGAAACCGTCTGCCGCCTTCTTGAGGGGAACATCCCCTTCGAGGTGCTGCCCGTTGATGACGGTAGCCGCGATGGCACCGCAGCGGCCATACGCCGCGCCGCAGCCCGCGACCCGGACCACGTCCACCCGGTCTTCGTGCAGGTCAACGCCGGTAAGGGTAACGCGTTAAAATGCGGTTTCGCGGCAGCACGCGGCTCGCACATCCTGCTGCTGGACGCTGATCTTGACCTTGATCCGGTTCGCATCACCACCTTTTTCGATATCATGGCCGAAAAGCAGGCCGCCATCGTCATCGGTTCGAAACGCCACCCGGATTCGGTGATCGACTACCCCTGGCACCGCCGCCTCTCTAGTGTGATCTACTACACAATCGTGCGCCTGTTGATCGGTCTGCCGATCTCCGATACCCAGACCGGCATGAAACTCTTCACGCGCGAAGCGCTCGCCTGGTCCTTCGAACGCATGCTCGTTAAAACGTTCGCCTTCGACCTCGAAGTGCTCTCCATCGCCCACGCCCAAGGATACACCGTAGCCGAAGCCCCCATCGAGATGCATTTCGGCGAAAAAGTCGGGTGCCTCTCCTGGACCAACGTCAAGCAGGTCATGATCGACACGCTTGCCATCTTCTACCGCTTGCGTATCCTACGTTACTACGACAGCGTCGAGATCGTTCCCCCGCCTGAAAAGCCCCTGTTCGTCTCGGTCGTGATCGCCTGCCCCGGCCCCAGTCCCTACCTCACCGAGTGCCTCGAAGCCCTCGCGCTTCAAACTTATCCCCACTTTGAAGCTCTGGTCCTACCCGACGCCCCCTGCGACCTCGGCCCCACGCCCTTCGCGTTGCACGTGATTCCCACCGGCAAAATCCGGCCAGCCGAAAAGCGTAATACCGGCATCCAGCAAGCGCGCGGCGAAGTGGTCGCCTTCCTCGACGACGACGCCTACCCCGTCCCGGCTTGGATCGAGCAGGCGATCAAGTACTTCACGATGCCGGATGTCGGCGGCGTCGGCGGCCCCGGTGTCACGCCGCCCGGCGACCCCTTCCTCGGCCAAGCCAGCGGACGCGTCTACGCCAACCCGCTGGTCTCCGGCAACTACCGCTATCGCTATCTCGGCGACCGCGTACGCGCCAGCATCGACGACTTCCCGAGCTGCAACCTGTTTGTGCGCACCGATGTGCTGCGCGCCATCGGCGGATACCGCACCGATTTCTGGCCGGGCGAGGACACCATCCTTTGCGCCGACATCGCGATCGGGCAGAAACGGCGCATCATCTACGATCCCTGGGTGCAGGTCTTCCACCACCGCCGACCGCTCTTCGGCCCGCATCTGCGCCAGATCGGCCGCTACGCCCTGCACCGGGGCTACTTCGCCAAGCGCTTTCCGGCCACCTCGCTGCGCATCAGCTACCTGATCCCCACCTTCTTCGTGTTGGGTCTCGTGGTCGGTGCCATGCTGGCCTGCCTCCATCCCTGGTTGCGCATCGCCTACTTTGCCGTGCTGGCTTTCTATCTATTGATCACCTTTATCTCCTCGGTTTCTCTTTCGCCCGCACTCTGGTTGGTGACTTGGCTCGGCGTCATAGCCACACACGTGGTTTACGGTGTACGCTTCGCCCAAGGGCTGCTCGCACGCCGTATGCCCTGCGAAGTCGCTGCCTTCGACCACCCCTCCGAAACCACGGCAAACGATTAGTCATGCGGATTACCCATTCGGCGTCCAACGCCGATTTATCACAAGGAGCCATCATGATTGTTATCAGACACGCTTGCAAAACCCCTCGTGACATGGGCGTCCCGCCCATGAAACACGGGCGAGATGCCCGTGCCACACCCGCGAGCAGGTGGTTTGGCAAGAGCCGCATCAGTCTCATCCTCCTCATCACCTGCGCCGTCAGCCCGCTGTTCGCACAACGCGCGACCGAACCGACACTTGATGCCGTCGCCGCTGCGCTGCGTCAAGCACCGCCCGCCCATCCGCGCCTGTTCGCGGATGCCGCCGGTTTCGCCGCGCTGAAAGAGAACGCCGCCGCCGACCCCCTCACGCGTGCCGCACTCGATCGCCTGTTGCACGACGCCGACCTGATGCTCAAGCAACCTCCCAACATGCGCGAGATGGAAGGGCGTCGTCTGCTCGGTGTTTCGCGCAGTGTCCTCTACCGCGTCTCCACCCTCGCCATGGCCTACCGTCTCAAAGGCACCCCCGCATACCGCGACCGCTGCGCCGCCGAACTGCTGGCCGCAGCCGCCTTCACCGACTGGAATCCCTCGCACTTCCTCGACGTGGCCGAAATGTCCCTCGCGCTGGCCGTCGGCTACGACTGGCTGTATCACGATCTCGACCCCGCGACACGCGACACGCTGGTCGCCGCCCTCATGGAAAAGGGCTTGCGCACCTCGCTCAAACACACCGGATGGAGGTGGGGCAACTCGAACCCAGTGTCCGAAAAATAGGGGAAACATTATTTTGAGATAACCCCATCTGTCGGTTTTCGGGACTGCCGCACCGCCGTTCCTCTCTATTTTTCAAGAGCCGTTTCAGTTGTTTCGCCTATTGTTTTCAAGGTTTCATGCTCCTTTCTTTCAGATGGGATTTCGGATGATTCCAGCACATCCCAAGTGAGACAACACGGCCAGCGGCCCAGAGTGTCGCCCCACGCGGCTGGTCAGACAACCTCCCAATGCCAGCCTTTGTCTGGTTTTCTTGTCAGTTTTCATGTTAGTTTTCTTGATAGTTTTGCCATGTCCCATCACTTCTTCACGATCCACTTGCCGCCTTTGTCTGCACCCTCCCGGACAAGCAGTCCAACCTCCCGCAAGGCACGGACAGCCCGCCACACACTGTTTTGGGAAAGGTTGAGCACCTGGGAGAGCCTCACAAAGTCCATTTCCGGGTGTTCTGCAAGTGCCGATAACACTTTGCGGGCATTGGCGCGGAAGTCGTTTCTATAGGCACCCATTAAAACATCAAAGCCTGGAGTTACCCCCAGTTCTGAAGTTTCCACCCCCACTTCCTGGGTTTTCACCCCCACTTCCGCATTTTCCACCCCCACTTCGCGAGTTTCCACCCCCACTTCCGGCGTTTTCACCCCCAGTTCCGACTCGTCTGACTCAAACTCGACTATCACCTTGGTGCGGTCGGGTTCGTAGGACTCGATGATGGACGGTTCGGCGAACTTCTCTTTCTCCCAGACACCATACAGGCTTGACAGCCCCATGCCGGAACGCTCGCCGATGCGCACCAGCGAGAAGATGTTGAATATCTTTCCGTTTCGCGCGTCGCTCGTGCCGCCGGCGATGGCTACGGACTTGCTCATGCGCAGCGTCCCCGGATTCGACACCTCCAGCCGCTTGGGGTACTTGTCGATCACGATGCCCCTCCGCCCGTGGTAATCCGCATGGATGAGCGCGTTCGCCAACACTTCGCGCAGAGCCTTGTGGACAGGCGTATCATCATCCCGCGTCACGTTGTCCGACGCAATCTTGAACGGCACCTTCACCCCCGCCGTGATTGACTGATTGATGCGGAAGAAGAAGTCGAAGATGTTGCCGCTCCAGTTGGCGTCGCCCGAACACACGCGATCCGTCCAGCGGACGTCCGGCGAGAGATGTTCGCGGTAGTCGAGGAAGAAGTACGGCAGAACATTCGTAATCTCGTTGAAGTCGCCGAAGCAGACAAGCCCCGCGAGCGTGGGATGCACCTTGCCGTCGCGCCCGCGAGCCGCCGCGCCGATCTTCATCAAGAAGCCGTCATCGGCCAACCCACTCCAGACGTGACCGGGGCGCAACTGGCTGAAGTACATCCGATACCGGCGGATGGAATCGGCGTCGAGGTCGGCAATCGTCAGTTCGTCAAGGACGAGCTGTTTGCCGTCAACCTCGATGGGATAAACAGACTCGTTGAACAGGACATTCGCGCTGATCTTCTCGGCGTTGTTAACCGCGTTCCAGATGTCAGCCACCGTTTTCTCTACATCCGGCAATCCCTCGACCTCGCGCTTGCCGTCCTTTTCGCGGATGCCAAGGATGATGGTTCCGCCGTCCGTGTTGGCGAACGCGCTGTACGATGGCCAGAAGTCGGCGGGGACGCCGCCTCTCGCCCGCTTGAACTCGACGGCGGCATTCTCGCTCTTTGCCACAAGCTTCTTGATCTCTTCGCTCTTCATCTCAACTCCTCTTGGAAGATTATATCACGATTCTCCTTGGCGTGGTTGGTCGTCCAGTATTGTTTCGCTGTATGGGAGACTTCAATTTCAACACCATCGATGCCCGCCAATCGCTCCGCCATGCGCTCGGCGAAATACACGGAGCGGTGCTGCCCACCGGTGCAGCCGAAGGCGACTTGAAGATGATTACGGCCATCCCGTTTGTATTGTTCTATCGATTGGCGGACAAGCGTCTCGGTCGCCTCAAGGAACGGCTCGACCGTCTCCGGGAATCGGGCGAAGAAGTCACAGACGGGCTTGTCGAGCCCCGTGTAGCCGCGCAAGGATTCGTCCCAGAACGGATTAGGCATCGCCCGGCAGTCAAAGACAAAGCCGCCGCCATTCCCGGTCGGATCGTCCGGGATCCCTCTTTTGAACGAGAATGATATGACGGTGACTTTCATGAAAATAATTCTGTGATCAGCAATTCATCATCCATTGATTCGCCGTTCTCGGTCTTCTCCCGAATGCTATCACGGAGCTTCAAGTACTCCCGCCGCTCTTCGTCGACTTCCTCATACGATCTGATAAGATGATGACAAACAAGTCCAGCATCCTTGAACAATCGCCTTTGATTGGGGGCTATATTTGATGTAGCATCACCGTATAGTGCGTGTGTCGCAGGCAGAACGTCCTCGTAGCCTTTTACCATCATAACATCGGCAATTGCCCATGCGCCTTTATCTGAATCATTGAATCTGCAAAATTCTCCATCAAGGAGAAACCCAGATTGTTCATTTCTTATCCAAAGGGCGGCCATCGAACCTCGCAAACCAAGTTCAGGGTTGATGCGCTGCACATTCGTTCCGTCTTTGAGGGGGCCATTCGGTTCATCATCGGACATCATTGACGGAACGACTACTACGCTTTCAGCACCCATCATCGACTTGCCGTAGTCATAAACCGTCACGGTCTTTGTCTGATAGTTCATCCCTGCGCCAGCGCCTCTGATGTCATATTTGTCGACGTACCGCATGAAATCAGAAGCGATGTCAAAGTTGTAGTTGCTCATGTAACGAACTGTTGCAACCTCACAAATTCTCTGGAGCCAATCGTCGCCTTCACTGGAACAGTCCTCATCATCCTTGACCGATGTCCGAAAGAACTCGAAACGTCGACAATTAGTCATCTTCCTATCAAGGAGATTGAAAATGAGTCTACTCGCAAAGCGATACGAATTGCCACCAACCCGAATCTTCATGTGATGTGTTTCCGTCAAAAGAAATAAGCGCTTCTTGTTCGTTAGTCATGAGGACATTCCTCCTTTATTCATGAGCGCGACTCGCAAGGCCGCAAGAATTGCTTTGACATCCGCTTCGGTGTTTTCCAAACCCAATGTAATACGAATGGTAGAGAGTGCTATGTCATTCGTGGCGTTAATCGCCTTGAGAACGTGTGAAATTTTCGTGTTCTTTGAATCGCAAGCGGCACCGGTTGAGACTGCGATTCCCTTAAGGTCAAGCATATGCAACAGCCCTTCGGCAGGATGTCCGGGGAAGGACACGCTTGTAAAGCCCGGCAACTGCCCCGCTACTCCGTCACCAAGGTAAATGGCATCGGGGAAAATGCGGTCAATACCGTCACGGAGGCGAGCAGTAAGGTTTTCAAGATGTTCGGTGTTTTCTTCCATCCGCTCGCAATTCATCTTCAGCGCAGTCGCCATGCCTACGATTGATGCGACATTCTCCGTCCCCGCACGAAGCCCATTCTCCTGTTGTCCGCCATTCAAAAGCGATTCAAGTTTGACGCCCTTGCGAATGAAAAGGAATCCCATCCCCTTGGGGCCGTTGAACTTGTGCGCGCTTGCAGAAAGGAAATCGACGCCCATTTCTTGGACATCAATCGGAATATGCCCAACCGCCTGAACTGCATCAGTGTGAAACAGCGCACCTCGCTTGTGCGCAAACTCTGAAAGCAGATGAATCGGGTTGATTGTCCCAATCTCGTTGTTGGCGGTCATGACGGAAACGAGGCCGATGCCGTCTTCCCATGCTTTTGACAACTTCTCCGGCATGATGTAGCCGCCGCCATTGCCTACTTTCGGGCGAACATACACGACATCGCGCCCGCGTTTCGCCTCGCTTGCGGCGGCATTAAGGACGGCGTGATGCTCGTATGACGACACAAGCAATCTTCCGGAAGAACCTTTTATGACCCAATTGTCCGCCTCTGTGCCGCCACTCGTGAAGAATATCTCTTCAGGCTCGGCATTGATGCACTTGGCAATCATCGCCCGCGCCTCGCGCACGGCCTCGCGCGGATTCCTCGCCCACGAATGAATGCTTGATGGATTGCCGAAATTCTCCTTCAGAAACGGCAACATCACCTCCAGTGCTTCCGGCATCAGAGGCGTCGTCGCGGCATGGTCGGCATAGACCTTCATTGATAAAACCCCTGTTGCATCCCTAACGCAAGTTCCTCCTGCCAAACCTCAGATTCGTATTTAGCCCCTACCTCACTGTAGTGTGAGATCGCCCATCTCCACATTCGACAAGTCCAAAATTTTTCAGGCAATTGCCGAACAAATACTTCAGGGATTTCATCTTCCGACGGCACACGTTCAAAAACGCCGCCACGCACATCCATCTTCCAATTCTCGAACTCCCAATGATCCGAACCTCCCTCACGCGGAAGAATTGCGACATGAACATTGTGAGGATAGTTCTCATGCTTTGCATAGCCACTCCTCGACACGCCGCAGATGTATATCGCATCCCATTGGTTCGTGGGGAACTCGTCAAGCACAATCGTCTGTCCGGGCATAAAGTCCTTGTTCAGACGCGAGAACCGTCTTGAATACTTGCCCCGAATCGCATTCGTGCAATGATGTTGCGGATTACATCCATTGGCGTACTTTGCATACAGCCACATGAACTTCTTGCCGTCAAAGTTGTGTGATAAGCATATCATGGTATCCCCTAAATAAACGGCAACTCGATTTTATACGGCCTATCAAACTTCTTTATTGAAGCCACATAATCGTGATGCAGATCAAGATATCTTACAACCCAAGGTTGTAAGATACAATCAAACCCTAAAGCATCACCGAGCGGGGAATGTATTATAATATTTTCGGACAATAAGGCCTGGACATTAGCATTCTGTAACGGCAACTTCTGTGAATGTGAGGGTTGCTCGTACAACTGTCGAATCAAAGACTTATTCCAATCCCCAACCGCATCAAGGCGATGCTTCGCATCTCGGCCAGAATATGCCATTTTGCTGCAAAAACAATGCCAACTCCACTCGACAAATAAAAGCAAAAGTATTATTGTGCTTACAAGGAATATAAGCCCAAATATATGTCTATTTGTGTCGCTGATGTTTTTCAACGCAAAAAAACTCAGTATTGAAGCCGGTGCAAAAAGCAAGATAGCGGAAACTATGCAAATTGACAACAGAATCACTTTGGTGGGGATTTTTGCGACATACTTCATTAATGCGAGGAAAAACTCTTTCATGCCTCATCCTCCTTTCCAATGAAATGCTCGTTGAAATATTGTTCAAGGCCATCCCTGAACAAATCTACCTTTTTGTCAAAATCTATAGTCGACCAGTACTTCTCGCAAAGATCTGGTTCGCCTTCTGTTAGGCACTCACCAGCAAGTTCATCCATCCAACTTTCAAGGACATCTTTTGGGGATGAATCTTCATCACTGCAATCCCAGCATCCTGAAGCATATTCATATCCAACACGTCGAATTTCCTCCTCTGCAATCGGAAGGGTATATGTCTTGGATTTATCGCAATCAACAATTCTTGCATCCACAACTTTGATGAAGAATTCCCCCAATTGCCATTCATCGTTTTTTCCTGTCTCTGGAATTATTTCGACCCACACATCTTTGAACGAAGGCGTGTCACCAGCGTTTAGGACACATGTCCCGGTGATTTTCAAAGTCTTGTTTGGAGGACGAATGGCAATAACCTTTCCCACATCAAAAAAGTCACACCGCCACACACGCCTTGCTCCTTTCCCAACCCCTGGCCCAGATGGGTATGGCTCGTCCGGAATCCACTCTGCACGAGAATTGGTAAAAGACCTATCATCAAAATTGTGGATTAGTGAAAACATACCGAATCTCCTTATCCAAACAGTTTGCAGCCCTGCGCCTTAAACTCTTCAATTTTTGCGAGGAGGTCTTCGACGGACACGCCAAGATTCTCAGCGAGACACGGAAGACAGAAGAACTTGGAGACATTCTCCCCAAGTAGTTTCTTGTTGAGGCCGGCCGCATCATGGTCAACCTCACATCCGCATCCGAAACAACGCTCTACTCGCCGTGGCACTTCTTATGCCTCCTTCCGAATCTTGAGTGCAGGCAGATCCTTCCCACGGTACTGCTCGTTCATAAGTCCCATCTGGTATCGGATAGTGTAGCGCATTTTTATTGCAGGTCTAAAGCAATATCGCACAAAATCCTTCTCCGAGATGTCTGCTGGAGTGCGAACATTCGGGAATAGCAGTTTAACAAATGCCGTTGAAATGCGCTTGATAGCTTCGGTGTCTCGTTCATCTGACCCAGATGGGACTTCAATCAATTCGTCGACAACGTGTCTGTAGGAGCTGTCGTCGCGTAGCTGATGCAGAATCGCCGTGAAATATTCAGAATTCAATGCCCATCCGTCGATTTTTAGAGTACTGTTCATGCGCGGGATGTTCCATCCCTTAATGAAGCCGTGGAAGCGGTCAATCATTGCAGCATCTTGAAACAGTTTCGGAAGATTGGCGAACATATAGGCATAACCGTCCTGTTTCATAATTTCAGGGGCGATGTTGCCGCACAAGACAAACCCGGAATCCGCAGAGCTGGAGTAATTGCCAACCGAGAACGTTCCCTGCTCCAGATACCCCTGCATCACGCTCCCCATGCCATCCTCGAAGATTGTCTTTTGAATTTCATCCAAGACGATAAAATCGTTTTGTCCGACGAGTCCTGGCTCACGACGTCCTGCATCATAGAAAAGTTTTGCACGGGTCATCTTGTCGCTGGTGGAAAGCCAACCATAGCGACTTACCTGTCCGAACAAATATGATTTACCGGTCCCCATCGGTGCCAATTCCATCAGATTGAGGCGTTTCTCCGCAAACGGCAACACCCGCGAAAGCATGGTCAATTTCATTATTTGCGGATCAGGGAGGTCTGCATTCTCCGCTTTCGCAGCATCATAGCCCTCTGCCTTATAGTCAACTGCACCGAGTATAATGTCAATCCATTCTTGGATTGAGAATTCATTGCGTACGTCTTTGTAGTAGTTTAGATCAATGTCGTATGGGCAGAAGTCCCGGAATGAAAGAAGCCTTATCTTGCCAGGCACTTTGGGACGCGCAGTATCATCCGGTGGACGATATCCAAGTTCAAGCATTCCCCATGTCTCATGTCCTGACGCCAACTTACCTCTGCACTTGTCCCAGACATCGGCGTCAATCATCGTCTCACGATTCCGAAGACCAAAATCAGGCAACGAAAAAGTTACCTCTCCAGTGACAACGTCTATGTTGACAACTATCTTTGCGAGTAGTTTGACACGTTCAAAACCGACCACGATTCTGTCTTTGATACGCGTCCAGTCATCGTGCTTTGGAATGAACTCATGGACAAAAGAAAGCATTTCCCCAGCGTCGAACACGCCGTCCGCATTCTCGAACCTCTGCAACAGCCAGTCACGCATGAAAGACGGCAGTCCTAATGTCTTGAAGAGACTGGTCTGCGTCAAGTCTTTGAACACAGCCATCGACTCGAAGCACTTACGAAGTTTGTCTATAGTTTCCTGTGTCATTTTAAGATACCTCCTTCAATCAAAAGAAATCGTCCTTCTTAATTTGGGCTCCTCCGCTTTTCACTGAGAAACGCACATCATTGATTTTTGTGTCGCCATCATAAACAACCGCAACATGGTCGCCTGCAACAGGCTTGGGGATTCGGACAAGATAGCGTCCCGTTTTATCACCGTCGGCAGTCGCCGAGTAGTTGCTTCCGCCGAACCTGACGGAAGGCGACATTAATGTTGATGCGCAGAACAGTTGAAGCGTAATTTCCGCATCGCGGAACGTAACCTTGAATTCATCTTCCACAAGGCGCACTCGGACATTCTTGTCGAGCAGTTCAAATTCTATGACAGGCACTACCATTTCTTCCAATGTAGCGCCTCCGTGGACTTCTACATCGCCTTTCCTGCCGCCCTTGAAACGATCGTATCCAGCAAGAACGTGCCATTCCTCGTCGTCACTTTCCGTAACACAAGCCGGGAGAGAGCCATCGAACTCGCTCTTCCGACAGCATCGCCCACCATGCTTCCCTTTCTCCGGCAACTCCCACACCGTTTCGGAATTGGAAATCACAGCAAGACGAGTCGCACCGTGGTCGCTTGTGAGGACGACTTTGCTGCCAGGCTTCTTGCGAAGTCGCATTGCTATCGCATTTATCGACTCCTCGACAACAATCAACTCATGCGGCAGTTCCGTTGCTGCATCAGTTGACGCTTCATCGGATTTCTCAAAGTCGCCGTGCTTTATCTTGTCGAGTCTAGATACAGGCGGCATCTTATCGCCCTGCCACTCATCGTAGAAAGAGCGATTGACACTAGTTATGGAAGGCAACTTCACTCTGACAGGCGTGACTTTCAATTTCAGACCAAGGCGTTCTGCTGAAGACTGAATAAAACCAAGGAACTCACAGCCAAGAGCATCTATCCAGCAAAGAGCAACGCCATCTGCGGCTATGCCTTCAAGAACAGACTCTCGCGTTGGCAAAGTAAACTGCGGCCGGTCTTCGGCAAAGTCCCGAACAGCCTCCATGTAACTAGGCTCGATTCGTCCCAATAATTTTTGCCGCTTATAATCCTGAAAGTACTTTGCAAGTATTTCCAAGAACTCACCGCCCGAAAAGGCGAATCCTCGCCAGTAATTCCACAGCGCAGGATATACATTTTCCACAGATGCAGGAACTTCTCCTGCATCCACAATCAGCCGAGTTATCTCTTCACGTTCCAACTCTGTGCAGTCAGTCATGTAGCAAATGCGATCCGAGGGATTGGCAATTCGCCGTGATTCGCGGATATACTCTATCACATCGCCTTTGTAAAATTGCGGAGCAATCTTCTTCCTTGCTTCATAGAGCCGTGCGAAACGTCCATCGTTAACGGAAATATCAAGAATCGCGCAGAGAAGATTTCTGTGCCACTCTGAATGCTGCCTGGTTTTCGATATGGCAAATGCAAGATACTGGTCGTCACCCGTTCCTTCCTCAAGGAATCTCAAGAGCGAATCCGGACTCGACAAGCTATCGTCGCGAATGCGCTCGTCATTTAGGAATGTTGTCCATTGCTTTTCTGGGAACATTGTTTCCGGCACAGAGCTTTGAGGATGCCGTTCCTTGTACACTTCATATGCGGAATCAATGCGGCGACACCAAGTCGTGTTTAGCGGTACAACTGTCGTTATGGCGGTTATCGCCGTGTCACAGCCGTCCTCAAGCATCCTCAATAGAGCCTTAAAACCCGTTGCATTTACATTCTTGATGAATCCGTCCCGGAAAATACGTAGAGACCAGTGTTTTCCTGTTTTTACAAACGACACTCCTCGACGTCCCAGTATTCGCGGGTCGTTTCTTGACTCTTCTTCTATAAACTCATGGCCACCCCATACTGGCACGACAAGGCGAAGGTTATGCAAAGGAAGTCCAAATATCCATTTTTTCACTTCCCTGTCACCCGAAAGCGCAGCGTATTCGCCAATGCCAAGAAGAATAGCCTTGCCATCCATGTGTGTAAGCGTGTCGCCGAGAGCATCCAAATCTGGTAGTGCATCAGGTGCGTGGCAAAAATCGCTAACACGCACCTTTTTGCATGAAGAGAGATGTGTGACAAGCGATGACAGGTCTGAGGACGCATCAAACGCCACAAAAAACGGGTTCGATATGACATTCCCGTTCAGATATTCTTGCGCGGCATTGACAATATCCATAGTGGTCATTCCTTTGAAAGGATTGCAAGTCCTACATCGAGTGAATTCACAACAAGATCCACCAGATATTGTTTTGCCTCATTTGGGTGCATTTTGATTACCTCATTACGCACACGTTCAGCGCAATTCAAATTGTACTCGCTTTCGGCAAGTTTCTGAAGTGTCTCTCCAAGACGAGGATCGACAAGCCAGCTGTCTGGATCGCCACTCAACTTACTCAGTCGAGACCGGACAGAAGCAAGGTCAGTCAACACAACGGAATAGCGTCCGAGAACACCGCGCCTAAACGCCTCGTCTGCCTTTTCGCCATCAAACCAACCAAACACTTCTGGATGTACCGTAAAGAAGTCAAGTGCAGCATCGACATTCGCAACAGATGATTCCTTGTTGTTCAAGGCGTTTATGGCGTTACGAATGCCCTCCAGAAGAGGCGTTCCCTCCGCAGGCACCATTGCGAGAATCGGCGTCGCAAATTGCTTCGACCATGCAGATGGAGTGGCCGTTGCGGTTTTTTCATTCCACAGCGCGAGCAACTTTGTCCGACCTTGGTGGCTCTTAATTTCTGTGACCTTCTGAACGAGCATCTGCTCGTAAGTCGGCTTGTCGGCGAGGAACGACGATTTATCCAGCCCCTTAAGATAAAGATCGTCCATCTCCTGAGTGTCAAGACCAGAAAGTTGTTCGCTGTAAGTTGCCTTGAACAAGGCAAGGCATCCCTCAATCATATCACGATTGACATCGCCCATATCGGTGATTTCGTGGAGGAATGCATCTCGCCTGTCATTCTGTTCCAGTCGACCTCCAGAGGCAATGTCTTTGAGGAGGCCAAGGAATGTCTTAGACTGAGGCTTGAGTGCCACAAGTGTAGCAGAGGGAATGCGTATCGTACGCGTTTTGTCCCGCCACGCCTCCATACATTCCCAAAAAGAATTCACGGGCGTTATAAATCCACGCTTGGACGATTCTGAAACTATGCGATAGTCCCTCAAAAGTGAGCGAATTTCATTCTCTCCGGTTTCACGATGCCAGAGCCATGCCCCATCTGTGCCGAAACAACGCCGGACATCCGCAAGCGGGTCCGAAGCGTTAATCTCTTCCGCAGTCTTTCGGAAAAGACCATCTTCAAATTCATCAAGCCAAGCGTTCATCGCCCTTGCGGCATTTTCCTTTGTAAACAGGGCTGAAAGCCGGGCTTCAACGCCGGGATCATCTGCCGCCATGCGACCAATCTCCGTTGCAACGCCAGAAAGAGTAGCACCTTTCTGATTGGCCGGATTGGTGAGCAGGGTGAACTGCTCGATATAGCGTTCCGACCCGATGGCCTCCG
>Ga0255346_1003205_pt1 | contig 19543 bp, 13 predicted proteins | sample wastewater_treat_FD_194410 | JGI IMG/M metagenome (GOLD analysis project Ga0255346, IMG submission 194410) | Wastewater microbial communities from Lulu Island WWTP, Vancouver, Canada - plant22 | ecosystem: Engineered > WWTP > Wastewater > Unclassified | place: Canada: Vancouver, British Columbia... | reverse complement strand
CATCGACGAGGAGGGCAGGATCATGGAATCGTGGTACAGGGTGAAGCCGGATCAGACCGTGCCCAAGGCATGGGAGGGGCTGGGGATAAAGCCGGGCGCACGCTGACATCCGCCCGGCCCGCCGCCATCGATTCCCCGGACGCTCACCCGAGCGGTGATGCCCTGCGCATTCCCCGTGATCGGCGCATGTCGAGCCGGAATCGTCCAGCGAGTCGCTGATCCACTTCTCGACCACCTGCATCACCTCGCCGCCGTACCCGCGGACAACCTCGATGCCGTCAGTGCCAGCACATTGGGGCTGCGCCTGACACATTCGCCGGCATGACCCTTACCCCCATGCCGGCGAGAATGTTCACCATATTCGACTTGCAGCCGCAGCCCGCAGGAGGCTGAACGATTTCTTTGCTCACGATCTTTTTCCGGTCGTCCACCGTAACAACGGTAAAGTGCTCGCAGTGTCCGAAATGGCTGTCGACCATGTTCCCTGTCGAAGGTAGTGCGTTCTTCGTTCTCTCCTTTGCCCCCATCGTGTCGGTATTGCCCGCCGAAGCTCGAAGCAGCGCCGCACCCGGCTCCGCCCGTACCCGCAGGATGTTCGGCCGAGCCGTGAGAATGCGTTCGAAGCACAGTTTCACAGCCTGAAAAGTCCTTCCCGATCAACCTCGAAGCATACTATGAGAGAAGTGCATCGGCCCCCGCCGGGCCGAAGAGTGGCAGAAGTCTGGACACCGAGGCAGTGTTTGTCAGCCCAACGGAGACCCCGTGCACCGGAAAGCCCACCTGATGCTGGCTCACTCCCACCGCTCAAAGGCTGTGATGTCCCGGTAATACAGGTTCCTGACCACCATGGTGAGCGGCACCGCCAGGATCGTTCCCACCGAGCCCAGCACCCACGGCCAGAAGATGAGCGAGAGAATGATGAGCAGGAAAGGGATGTCGAGGGATTTTTCCATGAGTCTGGGTTTCAGGAAATTGTCCCACATCAGATTGTTGATTGTGAACAGAACTATCACCGCAAGGGCTGTCGGCCAGCCGGACTCCAGGAAACCAAGGGCGACGGGCGGTATGACCGCGATGAAGCCCCCGATGACCGGGATGAAGTTCATGAAAAAGAACAGGAGGCCCCAGGTTATGGCAAAGTCGACTCCCAGCGCGAGATAGATGGCGATGTTGATCACGGCTTGGACAGCGCCGGTGGCGCTGGTGACGGCCACATAGGCCTGGACTTCGCGGCTCGCGTCCTGGAACACGGATATCAGCGGCCTTTGAGCCCGGCTGGATCGCGACTTCCGTTTGTCTTCCCCGAGGAACTCGAACAGCAGTACAGTTATCAGGAGAATGAGCAGCAGGGCGTTGCCGAGCAGATTTCCCACCTGCCCGAGGATCATGCGGGCATACCCTATGATGCGTGAAGGCGTCGCGCCTTCCAGAGGTCTGATCCGGGAGAGATCGATATCCCGGGCGGCGAGATAATCGGCCAGCCTGGCGTAGGTGTCCGCCAGGTTCGTTTCGTACATGGGCAGCCTCTGGCTCAGCCCCACGATCGAGTAACTCATCACCATGGCGATCGTTATGCCGCCGAAGATCACGATCAGAAGCGTGCCGAGCACGGCCGGGGTCTCGGGCACGCGGTTGCGCATCATCCAGTTCGGCAGCGGCTGGATGGCATATGCGAGAAGCCAGGCAAGAAACACGATATTCAGCACATCGGCCATGGCCCTCATGCCTGCAATGATAATGACCAGGCATGCCCCGCCGATGAGGATGCGGAGCAGCAGGGAATCGGCCGCAGCCATGTTCATGCCCTTACCCTCCCCGGAAATAAGACGTTGCCGCCATGGTTCCTGCTCGATCTGGGAATAAGAATACGAAAGATGAACGGACTATCAACAAGGCAGCGGCGGGGCAGGAGCCGGATGTGGCTGCGGGGAGACTTCCGATCCCGAGAGCGCCCGCATGCACGTGCAAGGTGTGCCTGTTTCGGATCATGCGCATCCTGCTCTCTCGTCAATATTGTATAATATCATAATTTGTGATATTTCGAGTAATTGGGGATTCCATCTTGATCGTGCCCCATTCAGGAGGGAAGAGCCTTTCCACTCACCTTGTATTGGGAGGTAACGCAATGTCCAGCAAGCAATCTGCAGGCATCATCAGGCGGTTTCTTTTCCTTTCCCTCCTTGCCCTTCTCGTCGGCTGCGGAGGCGGCGGCGGCAGCGGCGGCGATGTACCCGGTTTTGCCAACAGGATGATCACTGCCTTCAGCTTCACCGCTGCGGCGAACCCGCAGCTGGGAGCGGATCTCGCGGGGACGATAAACGAGGCAGACGGCACGATCCTGCTGGCAGGGCCTCTGGACGTGGATGATGTAGCCGGCCTGAAGGCGAGCTTCACGACCACGGGGAAAGAGGTGAGCGTGGGAGGAGTCGTTCAGGAGAGCGGGGTGACGGAGAACAGCTTCGCCGGTCCTCTCACCTACCGCGTCACGGCAGAGGACGGCTCGACCCGGGATTACACGGTCTGTGTCGCATACTGGAAGCATCCATCCGGCCTCACTGACAACATCAGCTCGGATGGAGATGCGTATAATCCCCAGGTGGCCATGGATGACAACGGCAATGCCCTCATCGTCTGGATGCAGTCTGACGGGAGTACACAACAGATATACAAGAGCGAGTACCGGGACGGCGTCTGGACCGACCCGGAAGACCTGGATGACCATATCAGCCCGGGAGGGCAGCATGCGTATAATCCCCAGGTGGCCATGGATGACAACGGCAATGCCCTCATCGTCTGGATGCAGCATAACGGGACCAGGCAACAGATATACAAGAGCGAATACCGGGACGGGGAGTGGACCCACCCGACGGATCTGTTCAATAGCATCAGTCCGGACGCAGGAAGTGCGAATTCTCCCCAGGTGGCCATGGATGACAACGGCAATGCCCTCATTGTCTGGCCACAGTCTGACGGGAGCAATTACCAGGTATTCAAGAGCGAGTACCGGGACGGCGCCTGGATACACCCGGCAACCCTGAGCGGCTACATCAACCCGAATGGTGAGGATGTATATGATCCCCAGGTGGCAATGGATAACAGCGGCAATGCCGTCATTGTCTGGCAACAGTCTGACGGGAGTACACAACAGATATACAAGAGCGAGTACCGGGACGGCGCCTGGACCCACCCGGAAGACCTGGATGACAATATCAGCCAGAATGGACAGGATGCGGAGGAACCCCAGGTGGCCATGGATGGCAGCGGCAATGCCGTCATCGTCTGGGAGCAGTCTGACGGGATCAACTGGCAGATATTCAAGAGCGAGTACCGGGACGGCGTCTGGACCCACCCGGAAGACCTGGATGACCATATCAGCCAGAATGGACAGGATGCATATCCTTCTCAGGTGGCAATGGATGACAGCGGCAATGCCGTCATCGTCTGGAATCAGCCTGACGGGATCAACTGGCAGATATTCAAGAGCGAGTACCGGTTCTGGGAGGAATAACGGCTGACGCCGCCAAAGGGGGCAGCGCCTCCCGGGGCGGCGTCACGCAGCTTCACTTTTTGTCTTTACTCCTGAACCTTCCTCTGGCGGGCGGCAGGAATCGCCTTTTCCGAGCCCATCCACTCTCTGAGTGGTGAATTCCCTGCATCGTAAAGGATAGCTCATCTCGATGCTTTTTTCAGACGAGCAGGACCTCGACAAGATCCAATCTCATCAATCCCATGATCTCTGTTTGATATATGCGCAGCGTGATACCACATGTCAGGGCAATGATCACCGAACGTTTTCTGCAGCTCCAAACAGGGCCATGGTAGCGGTGCGATTTTGCTCTCCAAGGAAACGCCGACCTCGTCTCTTGTCCGAGTCAGACGGATCTGGTAGAACACCGACAGTTCATTGTGTCAGATGAGTGATATGCAGAAGGAGGCTCGTATGAACAATCGTGAGAACGTTCAGTTCGCGTCCGGAGGGCTCAAGTGCTCGGGCTGGCTCTATCGGGCGAGAGGCGGCCCGCGTCCGTGTGTCGTGCTGGCCCACGGTTTCGGCGGCACCAGGGAGATGCGCCTGGGCGCGTATGCCGAGGCGTTCGTCGAGGCCGGGTACCATGCGCTGGTCTTCGATTACCGCCACTTCGGCGACAGCGAGGGCGAGCCCAGGCAGATACTGGACATCAAACGCCAGCACGAGGACTGGCGCGCGGCTCTGCGCTTCGCCCGGGGCATCGGTGGAGTGGATCCGGAGAAGATGATCCTCTGGGGTACGTCGTTCAGCGGCGGGCATGTGGTGGAAGTGGCTGCCCGGGAAAGCGGCATCGCGGCCGTCATTTCCCAGGTGCCGCACCTGAGCGGGGTCGCAACGGCCCTGGCAGCGGGCCCAGTCCAGAGCGCCCGCCTGGGGCTGGCGGCCTGGCGCGATCTGACGCGTGCGGCGCTTCACCGAAGCCCCTATTACCTGCGCGTCGTCGGCCGGCCGGGCGATCTCGCGGCCATGACGACGCCCGGGGCAGAAGAGGGGGTGAAGCGGCTCTACCCGGAAAGCTACGAGCCTGACGAGCGGGTGGCGGCACGCATCTTCCTCTGGGTGGGGCTCTATTCGCCGGGCAGGCTGGCAAAAAGGCTCACGGTCCCCTGGCTGGTGCAGGCGGCGTCAAAGGACAGGACCACCCCGATCGGGCCTGCCGTCAGAGCGGCCATGAAGGCGCGGCAAGGCCAGCTCGTCGTCTATCAGTGCGACCATTTCGACGTGTACGTGCCTCCCAGGTTCGGCCAGGTCGTGGATGATCAGATAACCTTTCTCAGGCACAGCCTGAAGTGATCGGTCCGGATAGGGCGTGCATGCATTTCTACCGGGGCACGTCGTATCTCGCACCCTGAAGGCCGCGGTGAAAGGAAGGCTGCACGTCCGCCCGGGCTGCTTATCGAAGGTGATGCGGCCGGCGAATCATTTCTTTCCGGTCATATCCGCCCGGAGAAAGATCCGCGGGTACCTGCAACCGAAAATCCGAGGGGCGCGTGCGCTCATGAAACGCAATGAGGAAACGTGATGAAGCAGAAAAGAAGCCTCGGCACTCCCCGATGCTCTCTCAGTACATCTCGTACTTGGCGAGGCGTCCGTCGAGCGGGCCGTTTTTCAGCGGACGCTTCCACGAGGTGCGCAGTCCCACAGACTTGATGAGCCCGCGGTCGCCGAAATATACATACGCCTTCGACCCGGTGCACTTTTTCTTGAGGAAATCGCCGAGCTCCTTCATGAACGCTCCCATATCCTGTTTTCTGCTCAGGCGGATGCCGTAGGGCGGGTTGGTAATGATGGTAGAGGACTCGATCCGCTCGATGTCCTGAAAGCGTTTTTTTGCATAGGTGATGTTCTTTCCGCCGGGCAGCCTGCACGAGTTCGACCGGGCAGAGGCGACGGCCTCGCCCGATGAGTCGCTGCCGGAGATGAGGCCCTGAGGAAGATCCCTGATGCCCCGGTCCGCCTGCTCTTTCACGCCGGCCCAGACGTCGCGGTCGAAATCCGGGAGATACTCGAACCCGAAGGCGGGGCGCAGATACCCGGCCGGCACACGGCAGTAGTGCATGAGCGCTTCGCACAGCAGCGTGCCCGAGCCGCACATGGGATCATACAGCGGGGTCTCGCCGTTCCAGCCGCTGAGATAGACAATTGACGCGGCCAGGGTTTCCTGCATGGGGGCGTCCACGGCGTGCCTGCGGTAGCCCCTGCGGTGCAGCGAGCCGCCGGAGGTGTCGAGATAGATGGTGGCCTTGTTGCTGTAGATGTGCAGATTGAAGATCACGTCGGGGTTGATCCTCTCGACATCCGGCCTGCGGGTGCACCACTCGTTGAATGTGTCCACGATGGCGTCCTTGAGCACCAGGGCCGCGTACTGGGAGTGCGTGATCTTGCTGTGCGAGACGTTCGAGTTCACCATGAATGTCTTGTCCAGGCCGAAGAGCTCGGGCCACGGGATGCAGCGTGCCATCTTGTAGAGATACCTGGTGTCGTGGCAGTCGAAGCTGATGAGCGGTGCGAGCACCCTGGTGATCATGCGCGACATGTAGTTGATGCGGTATAGGACGGCCTTGTCCGCGTTGAAATAGAGCCCCCGGAAGGTCGGCTTTACGTCGCTTGCGCCCAGAGCGGTGATCTCCTGCATCCCGAGATCCTCGATCCCGTCCGCGACCTGAGCGAAAAACCGGTAGCTCTTGAGATAATTGTACATCCTGAAATTCATGGTACGTCTCCGATCACTGAATTGCAAGGCATACAGCATGGACAGGATGCTGTAAAGATCCGAGTGTGCGTATTCTTGTATTTGGGGTCGGGAGGGATATCTTTTATGTTATCAACCGATTTTCCTGGAGCCGTGTTTTTTCCAGGGCGGCGGCAGCTCGGACGGCTGTTCCGGGAACTTGGGCAACAGGGGCTGCCGGAGATGTGAAAAAGAGGAGAGGAAGGAGAAGAGAATGATCGATGCATTATCGCCGGACAAGCTCAGGATCAGCTGCAATCCGGAAATCTTCGGGTGCGATGACAGCATGGGCGTTTCGCCCCTCCAGACGATCATCGGCCAGACAAAGGCGCTCAGGGCCCTGCAGTTCGGGATGGACATCGCCAACAAGGGCTTCAACATCTATGTGTCCGGAGCCCCGGGCACGGGCAAGAAGACCGCTGTCGAGCGGTACCTGCACAAGATCGCCAGGGGCAGGCCGACACCGCCCGATTGGTGTTATGTGAACAACTTCCAGGAAAGCTACCGGCCGAAAGCGATCTCCCTTCCCGCGGGAAGGGGCAGGATATTCAAGAGACAGGTCGACCGTTTCGTCGAGGCGGCCCGGAGCGAGATCGGCAAGGCCTTCGAGAGCGAGGAGTACATCGCCAAGAGAAACAGCACCATCAAGGAGATCCAGCAGCAGAAGGAAAACCTGATCACCCGGATCAACGAGCGGGCGCAGAAGCAGGGGTTCATCATCCAGCCCACTCCCATGGGCCTGGTGACCATCCCCATGAAGGACAACCGGCCCCTGACGGAAGAAGAGTTCCGGGCCATGGACAAGAAAGAGCAGAACGCCATCAGGAGAAAGCAGAAGACCCTGAACGAAAAGATGAAGGAGACCGGGAGGCAGATGGTCGCCATGGAGAGGAAGACCCAGGAGATGATCGAAAACCTGGATCGCGAGATCGCCTCCTATACGCTGGACTCTCTTCTGGAAGACCTGAAAAAGAATTTCCGCGATATCCCCGAGGTTGTCCGCTTTCTTGAGGATATGCGCAACGACATGCTGGAGAACCTGGCCATGTTCAGGGCCGAAGAGGGACAGCAGAACCTTCCTCCGGGGATCCCGCCCGGGATGCCTATGGTCCCCAGAGACGATATCCGATTCCGGAAATACCTGGTCAACGTCGTGGTCGACAACACAGATCTCAAAGGAGCGCCCATCATCATGGAGCTCAACCCCTCGTACTACAACCTCTTCGGCAGGATCGAGAAGGAGGCCATGCTGGGCGCGCTGTTCACGGACTTCACCATGATCAGGGCGGGGTCGATCCACCGGGCCAACGGCGGCTATCTGATCCTTCCGGTAGAGGATGTGCTCAGAAATTACTTCTCCTGGGAGAGCCTCAAGCGCTCCATCCGCAACCATGAGATCACGATCGAGGAACTGGCAGAGCGGCTGGGTTATATGACCACCCGATGGCTCACTCCGGAGGCCATTCCCTGGAACGTAAAGGTCGTGCTCATCGGAGAGCCGTATCTCTACTACCGGCTCTACGAGCTCGACCCGGACTTCCGCGATCTCTTCAAGGTCAAGGCCGACTTCGATACCGTAATGGAGCGAAACGAAGAGAACATGAAGTATTACGGGGCCTTTGTCTGCAGCCTCTGCCAGGAGGAGGGCCTGAAGCATCTCGACAAGCACGCCATGGCAAAGGTAGTGGAGCATTCGAGCCGCCTTGCCTCCGACCAGGGGAAGCTCTCCACTCGCTTCGGAGACATATCCGACATCGTGAGGGAAGCGAGCTTCTATGCCTCGGAAGAGAAGGCCCCGCTGGTGAATGTCTCGCATATCAAGGGGGCGATCGAGCAGCGGTTCACCCGCTCGAGTCTCATGCTGGAGAAGATAAGGGAGCTGATCTCGGCCGGTATCATCAAGATCGACATCGATGGCAGCAGGGTCGGACAGGTGAACGGGCTCTCCATCATCGACATGGGCGACATCATGTTCGGCAGACCGAACAAGATCACGGCGAGCATCGGGCTCGGCAGGGAAGGCCTCATCGACATCGAACGGGAGGCCAAGCTCGGAGGGCCGATCCACACCAAGGCCGTGCTCATATTGTCAGGATATCTCGCTCACCAGTACGCGCAGGACAAACCGTTGAGCCTCTCGGCCAGGCTCGTGTTCGAGCAGAGCTACACGGGCATCGAGGGAGACTCGGCCTCGTGCGCGGAGCTCTATGCGCTGCTCTCGGGCCTGTCCGGCGTGCCCATCAGGCAGGGCATAGCGGTCACGGGATCGGTCAATCAGAAGGGGGAGGTACAGGCCATCGGCGGGGTCAACGAGAAGATCGAGGGCTTCTTCGGCGTGTGCAAGGAACAGGGCTTCAACGGCGAGCAGGGCGTCATGATCCCCGCGAGCAACGTGCGCAACCTCGTGCTCAACGACGAAGTCGTGGATGCGGTGAAGAATGGATACTTCAAGATATGGGGAGTGAGCACGATAGACGAGGGCATCGAGATCCTCACGGGCAAAAAAGCGGGCAGGCGGAAAGCGGATGGCTCTTTCGAGAAGGGAACGATCAATCAGCTCGTGGACGCTCAGCTCAGGGCGTTGACTGAAAAGTGGATGACATTCTCCAACGGCGGCTCCCCAAAAGGCAAGTGATGCCCTGGGGTTCAGGCCTTTTTTCCGCTCCTGCGGCCTTGGCGGGCGGCGCAGCCGAAGGGGGCCGGGCAGTGAAGATCTGCGGCGATTGGGCCGATGCTTGGGTGCCGAGACGCGCGATAACGGGAGGACGCGATGAGGCTGCCGGATCCGAGAACTCAGGGCGGAGTCTCTGTTGAAGAGGCCCTGTTCACACGGCGGACAGTGCGGTCATTCAGCACATACCCCCTTGTCGGATCACAGCTCTCCCAGATACTCTGGGCCGCTCAGGGCGTAACGGACCAGGGAAAGGGGCTGCGGTCGGTCCCGTCCGCCGGCGGCCTCTACCCCATGGAACTCTATGCGGCCGTGGGGGAGGGTGCCGTCACAGGGCTCGAAAAGGGAATTTACCGGTATGAGCCCGATGCCCACGGCATCGAGCGGATCAGCGACCGGGACGTCAGGAACGATCTCGGGCGGGCGTCTCTCTCCCAGATGTGGATATCTCCGGCTCCGGTCTCTCTTGTCGTCTGCGCCGAATATCCGAGAGTGACAGCCAAGTACGGACACAGAGGCGAGAGGTATGCCTTGATCGAGGCCGGGTGCATGGCACAGAGTATCTCCCTCGAGGTCCGGTCGCTGGGACTGCAGACCGGAATCGTCGGCGCGTTTATCGACGAGGAGGTGATCGGAGTCTTGCGCCTCCCCCCGTCACACGAGCCTCTGCTCATCATGCCCGTCGGTTACTCCCGGTGACGCCGGGGACCGCTCACCCATCCAACCCCAGAAAGGAGATCGCAAGCCGCGTGAACAGCGCGGCGCCCGTTGACAGGATGCATTCGTCGAAATCGAAGAGCGAGCTGTGCAGGGAGCTGGTGAGTCCCTTTTCCGGATTGCCCGCTCCCAGAAAGAAATAGCACCCGGGCACCCGCTCGAGATAAAACGCCATATCCTCGCTTGCCATCAGCGGGGGCAGCTCGATCAGACTGCCCTCGCCAAGCATCTCCGAAGCTGTCCGGCAGAGGAGATCCGTCATTTCATCATCGTTGACCACTGGGGGATAGCCTTCCTGATAATCCAGCTCGCAGGCGGCCCCGACCTCCCTGACGACCCCGTCGATGACCTCGCGCATGGCGGCCGGCATGGCGGCTCTGTTCCCGGTGATGAGGTTTCGGACGGTCCCGGTGAGCTCCACCTCCTCGGCGATCACGTTGGATGCGTCGCCGCCTTTGATGGTGCCGATATTGATGAGTGTCCGGCCGGAGAAGCCGGGGACCGTGTTCAGGGACATCAGGGCAGTGATGATCCGGGCGCTTGCCGCGATTGCGTCGACGCCCCCTTCGGGCATTGACGAGTGGCCGCTCCTGCCTTTGATCCTCAGGGTAAAGGAATCCATGGCCGCCATGATGGTGCCTCTGCCCCAGCCTACAGTTCTGCAGGGGAGTGCTGTGATGAGATGCATGCCGAAGGCAGCATCGACATCGGGGTCCTTGAGGACGCCGTCTTGAATCATGTGCCGCGCTCCCCCCGACCCTTCTTCAGCCGGCTGGAACACGAACTTGATCCGCCCCTTCATCCGATCGCGAATCTCCGACATGAGGGCGGCCGCCCCCAGGAGCACGGCCATGTGGCCGTCGTGCCCGCAGGCATGCATGACGCCCGGGTTCACCGACCGGTAGGTACAGTCATTTCTCTCCTGGATGGGCAGGGCGTCCATATCCGCCCTGAGCATCAGGGTCTTTCCGGGAGCGCCGCCCCGGAGAACGCCGACGACGCCTGTCTTTCCGATACCCTCGTGCACCTCCATGCCGAGACCGCGCAGGTATGCAGCGATGACTGCCGCGGTGCGGTTTTCCTGAAACCCCAGCTCGGGATGACGGTGAAAGTCCCGCCTGAGCCGGACCATCTCATTCTGCATCCCGGCGGCCCGGTCCTCGATGTCGAAGAGATCCTCCATTCGATGCATTATAGCAACTTTCCTTCCGACTGGGAATTTCAGGTTTTCATGCAGACGACATCTCCCCGGCCCGGTTCGGGAGAGATCCCTTTCCCACAGAGATCGGCCGCCCGTGGGGAGGTGAGAAACATCATCTCCACGATTCTTCCCCCTCGAAGTAAAGAAGAAAACCCTGAATGCTGGCCTGTTCAGCACCATACGGCCCTGTCCAAGGCATCCGCTCAGCGGCTTGTTGCAGAGGAGGGGAAAAGAAATACGATCTTAAAAATTTTCGATGCCCTTCAGCTTCGAACAGGTTTTTCCACGGTTTTCTTGCAGGAGAAATTCCTTTCACCGAGGCGGCGGACCCCGGTTTGTAATTTCAGGTCTTGATTATGAAGAAGCGGCTGATATACTAAATGTAAAATAAATGTAAAACCTTGTTGTGTTTGCCTGCCGCAGGAACGGTGAGGGCATGGAGAGGACGTTCTTCCGGCAGGCCTTTGAAGCTCACTGGCGAGGCGGGGGAACATGATGAAGAGCACTATTGTCGGGATCGATGTGGGGTCCGTGTCCATCGGCCTTGCAGAGATCGACGGTGAGGGGGCCATTGTCCGCACCGGTTATCGCATCCATCGGGGACAGGTGAGAGAGACCCTTTTCCGAATGCTCTCGGAAAGGGACTCGGACTCGGAATTCTTTATCGCCGTAACCAAGTCGACTCCTTCGTGCGTGCGCTCCGCACAGAGAGTCGACAATCAGGTGGCGATAATCGCCGCTGCACGGCGCCTTCATGAACAGGTGCGGGCGGTCCTCAACGTGGGAGCGGAGAAGTTCTCCCTTATCCTTTTCGACGAACAGGGCAATTACCGATCAAGCAGGACGAACACCTCCTGTGCCGCGGGCACCGGGAGCTTCCTCGACCAGCAGGCTGTGCGGTTGAACCTGAAGAATGCAGGCGAGCTGAGCAGGATTGCGCGCAGAAACAGCGGCCAAGTCCCAAGAATTGCATCACGGTGCGCGGTGTTCGCAAAGACTGATCTGATCCACGCCCAGCAGGAGGGGTATTCCCTCGAGGAGATATGCGACGGTCTGTGCCGCGGGCTGGCGAAGAACATTGTGGATACTCTGTTTTCAGGCGTGGAAACGATCGAGAAGGTCATTTTCTGCGGAGGCGTATCCAAGAACCGGGCGGTCGGCATGCACATCAGCGCTCTGACAGGCAGCGAAATCGTCGTGGACGACTGCTCGGAAGTGTACGGCGCCCTCGGGGCGGCCATCAGGGGGCTGGAGGATGCCGGCTGTCTCGAAGGGCCCTTTTCCCGGCCCGAAGGCGTGATCATGAGCCCCGAAGGGGTTCGGACGTATGCCTTCGATGGCCTGAGTCTCACCAGGTCTGCCTATCCGGATTTCACCGGGCACGAGCGCTACGACTACCGGGTAAAGACAAGGAGCGTGCCCGAGGCGGTCGAGGTGGATGTGTACGAAGACCTCCGATCCCATAGGCCGAAAGGGGTGTATCTGGGCGTGGACATCGGCTCCACCAGCACCAAGGCGGTTCTCATGGATGAGAAAAAGGCCGTGCTTGCGGGCCTGTACACCCGGACCTCGGGCAGGCCCGTGGATGCGGTGTGCGCCCTGTTCGAGGCCGCAGACGATCTCCAGGTGCGTTACGGCCTGAGTCTTGCCGTTCTCGGCTCCGGCACCACGGGCTCCGGAAGAAAGCTGATCGGGAAGATCATCGGCGCCGATACAGTCGTCGACGAGATATCGGCCCATGCAAAGGCTGCAGCCGCGCTGAATCCGGAGGTGGACACGATCATCGAGATCGGCGGGCAGGACTCGAAGTTCACCACCCTGAAAAGCGGCCGGGTCACCTTCTCGGTCATGAACACAGTCTGCGCGGCCGGGACCGGCAGCTTCCTCGAGGAGCAGGCGAAGCGGATGAACTGCCCCCTGAACGAGTACTCGCAGAGGACGCTTGGCATCCCCTCGCCTCTGTCGAGCGACCGGTGCACAGTATTCATGGAGCGGGACATGAATTACTGCCTCTCGGAAGGGTATTCATCAGAAGAGGTTCTGGCGTCCGCGCTGCATGCGGTATGCGAAAACTATCTCACCAAGGTGGCGGTCGAGAGCATGATCGGGGACGTGGTGCTGTTCCAGGGCGCAACGGCCAAGAATAAGGCTCTCGTGGCTGCATTCGAGCACCGCTTGGGCAAACCGGTAGCGGTATCCAGGTTCTGCCATCTCGCCGGCGCTATGGGCGTTGCGCTCATGCTTGCGGAGGCCGGCGTGGAAAAGTCCGGCTTCAGGGGGCTCTGCCTGTACCAGGAAACGATCCCGGTGCGCACCGAGGTATGCGCCTTGTGCCCGAACAACTGCAAGCTCACTGTTGCGGACATCGGGGGCAGGAGCTACGCATACGGTTTTCTGTGCGGGAGGGACTACGAGACGAAAAGGCACGTGGCATCGAACCACTCCGGATTCGACCTGCTGAAGGAGCGTAAGATCGCCGCGGCTCATGCATTTCCGCGGCAGAACCGCCGGGGAAAAGGCCCCACCATAGGGATCCCGGCGGCGCTTCACCTGTATGGCGACCTGGATTTCTGGCGATACTTCTTCGACAAGCTCTCGATCGCCACTGTCACGAGCGGGGACTTCAAGGATGCGGTCAAGGATGGCAGGCATCTGGCGGGAGCGGAATTCTGCGCACCGGTGTCAGCCCTTCACGGCCATACGGCGTATCTGCTCAAGAAGTGCGACTATGTCTTCGTGCCGTTTTTCTTCGAGGAAAAGACGCACAGCCGGTCGGTGCGGCGGCAGTACTGCTACTACACCCAGTTCGCGCCCAGTCTGGTGAGCGCGCCAACGGACGATGAGGGCGTCCGGGTCCTCACTCCCCTGATCGGCTACCTCTACAACGGCTTTCATACGAAATATCAGCTCTACGCCATGCTCAGAAGGATCGGCCACCGGGTTTCCTTCCGGGAGGTGTCACATGCCTATGACAGCGCACTTGCATGCCGTGACAGGTTCCACCGTTGTCTCAAGGACCGTTGCCGCAGCGAGATGGAGCATGCCCGGGATGTTCAGGTGGTGCTCCTGGGCCGTCCCTACACGGTGCTCAACCCCTCCATGAACAAGGGCGTCATCGACATCTTCGCCTCCATGGGCATTCCGGTATATTTCCAGGACATGATCGATCCGGGGCCGCCAAGCGACCCTTCCGTGCAGGAGCTGCTGGACGATCTGCCCTGGAAGTACGAATCGGAGATTGTGCGGGCCGCGGATGCGGTGGCCGGGATGGAAGGGGTGTATCCGGTTCTGGTGACCTCGTTCTGCTGCTCTCCGGATGCATTCGGGACACAGTACTTCAAGAACCTCATGGCCTCCCGGGACAAGCCGTATCTGATCCTCCAGCTGGACGAGCACGACTCGAACGTGGGGTATGAAACCCGAATCGAGGCTGCGGTGAGGTCATTCAGAAACCATTTGTCGAGGGGTTCTCGCCGGACGCCCGTGGTGATCCCGTCCATCTCGCCGGCAAAGAGCTTCTCGAACCAGACCATACTCATCCCGGACTGGGACCATTTCTCCTGCAGCCTCCTGGCCGCGTCCCTCAGGAGAGAAGGGATCGACGCACAGCTTCTCGATCACAGCCCTTTCGGGCTTCAGCACAGCCTGAGGCACAATGCCGGCGAGTGCATCCCCATCAACATCATGGCGCAGGAATTCATAGACCATATCGTCCGGCACGACCTGGACCCCGCCCGGTGCATGCTGTGGATGGGCGGGGGGGAGATTCCCTGCAACCTGAAGGTCATTCCACATCACATCAAGAACATCCTGAACAAGAGCGGGCCCATGATGGCAAGGGCGCAGGTGTACAGAGGAGACATATCCTTCATGGACATCTCGCTCAGGGCGGCGATGAATGCATACTTCGCCTTCATGTTCGGGGGCATGCTGAGGAAGGCAGGCTGCCGCCTGAGGCCGTACGAGGCGATCAGAGGGAGTGTGGATGAGATAATCGAAGACGGTCTCAAGCTCCTCATCGATGCGTTCGCAGGGACGGTTTCCAAAGAAGATGCCCTCATGGCCGTGGTGGGCCGCCTCAGGTCGCTGCCTCTGAAGAGCGGGTCACGGCCGCTGGTGGCTGTTTTCGGTGACCTGTACGTACGCGACAACGACGCCGTCAACCAGGGCCTCATCCGGTTCATCGAGGCTCACGGAGGAGAGGTCATCACCACACCCTACAGCAGGTATGCAAAGATGGTGGCGCGTCCGTATTTCCGGAAATGGTTCAATGAGGGAAAATACTTCAGGAGCCTTTCATCCCGTGCCGTGCTCTCGGGCCTGACCGCGATGGAGAGGAAATATTACCGTCACTTCCAGCAGGTGCTTCAGGAACCGGAGCATGACTTCACCGATCCGGTGGAAGACATCATCGCTCCGTACCGAATGATCCCGGAGCACAGCGGAGAGACCATGGACAACGTCCTCAAGACCTATTACATAAAAAAGTACTACCCCGATGTCGTCCTCTTCATCCATGCCAGCCCGGCCTTCTGCTGCCCGGCCCTGGTTACCGAGGCGATGGCCGGCAGGATCGAGTCTTTCACCGGAGTGCCGGTGGTCAGTGTGACCTACGACGGCACCTTCGGCGACAAGAGCGGCGTTATCGTCCCCTACCTCGTCTTTCCCCGGAAGCCTGTGAAGGAGGAATCAGCGGGTCTTATCCTCGAAGCGATGGAGCGGTTCTGAGCTCGCTGGCCGGCTCCCGCCGAGCTGCGTTGCCTGGCTTTTTCCAGCCGCATCATTATATTTCGTTATATACATACGAGAGGGGGTTATATGAAGCCTATGGTACTGTCCCTGGCTCCGCTCCCCGCGGAGCTGGTCAAGGCCCTGATCATGCAGACGCCTGACCTGCCGGACTTCGACGTGGTCTCTGGAAACGAGATGAGCAGAGAGGATCTTGCGCAGGCCTTTTCACGGGCCGATGTGGTCATGGGGGATTACACGTTCAAGCACCGGGTCTCCTCGGATATCCTCACAGGAGTGAAGGCCATGAAGCTCATCCAGCAGCCGAGCGTGGGCTATCAGCACATCGATGTCGATGCATGCACGGCGCGCCGCATACCGGTGGCGAACACACCCGGTGCGAACACGATCAGTGTGGCCGAGCACACGATAGCCTGGGGGCTGAGCCTGTTGAGAAACATGTATATGGCCCAGCAGAGCATGCGGGAAGGCCGGTGGGAGCAGATGGAAATCAAGCCCGCAGAGCTCGCCGGAAAGACCTGGGGCATTATCGGTTTCGGGCAGATAGGCCGGGCGGTCGCCCTGAGACTCAAATGCTTCGGGCTGGCCAGGATCCTCTACAGCGACATTGTCCGGGCATCAGACGAGGTGGAGGAAGAGTACGGCGTGCAGTTCACCACGCTCAAGGGGCTCCTGGGTCTCTCGGATGTCATCAGCCTCCATGCTCCGCTCACCGATTCCACGGTAAACATGATCGGAAGCGATGAGCTCAAGGCCTTGAAGCCCACCGCCTATCTCATCAATGTGGCCCGCGGTGAGCTGGTGGATGAGAACGCCCTGGCGCAGGCCCTCCTCGAGGGGCGGATCGCCGGAGCCGCGGTCGACGTATTTTCCGAGGAGCCTGTCCCCCCGGACAACCCTCTGCTCAGGCTGTCCGGGCAGAAGGTTCTGCTCTCTCCTCATGTAGCGGGGGTGTCCAACGAGGCGGCGGGAAGGATCATCAATATGGCGACCAACAACATTGCACGGGTGCTCCAGGGCATGGAGCCATTGTACGTCGTCAACAAAATCTGAGTGTGGAGCGAATCGAATGAACGGAGCGGAACTCCTGATCGGCACTGCAGCAAGGAACGGTGTGGATGTGTGTTTTGCCAATCCGGGGACCACCGAGATGCCCCTGGTTCAGGCTATGGACGCAATGCCGGAGATGAGGCCCGTACTGGGCTTGTTCGAGGGTGTGTGCACCGGCGCTGCAGACGGCTTCGGGCGCATGGCGGGAAGGCCCGCCATGGTGCTGCTGCACCTGGGGCCCGGGCTGGCCAACGGCATATCCAACCTTCACAACGCCCGCAGGGCGCGCACCCCGGTTTTCACGGTGGTCGGAGAGCATTCCACCTGGCATCGGCCCTACGATCCTCCTCTTGCAATGAATATCGAGGCCCTGGCAGGCACCTTTTCCGGATGGTGCCGGACCACGGCCCGGGCGGCAGAAATCCCCCGGGACACGGCCGACGCACTGGCCGCTACCCTGCGCGGACAGATATCCACCCTGATTCTGCCGTATGACCTCCAGATGGAGGATGCCGGGGAGGAGCGGAGCGCCGGCCAACCTTTCCGGTACGATCCCATAGACGTCGGCGCGGTCGGAAAGGCCGCCCGGATGCTGAAGAACGCGAAGAGCCCCGTGATCGTCCTCGGAGGAAGGGCGCTGCATCGAGAGGGGCTCATGAAGGCCGCCCGGGTCAGGGCGGGGTGCGGATGCGACCTCCTTGCAGAGGCCTTTCCCGCACGCATGGAGCGGGGGGCGGGACTGCCCGATGTGCCGAGGATCCCGTATCTGCCGGAGATGGCTGTCGATGCGCTCTCACGATACGATCTGCTGGTTTTTGCCGACGCGAAGATGCCGGTGTCGTTCTTCGGCTATCGGAACGTGCCAGGACTGCTGGCAACCCCCGGCAGCGAGGCTCTCACGCTCGCCGGGGAGAACCAGGATGTGCTGGAGGCGCTCGAAATCCTGGCCCGGGAGCTGGGAGCTCCTTCGGCCCCTCCTGAAGAATATCTGGCCCGGCCTTCGAGCTTTGATCTGCCAACAGGACCTCTGAACGGGGAGAAGATCTGCACCGTCCTGGCCGCCCTCCAGCCCGAAGGCGCCATCGTCGTGGAAGAGGCGATCACGAACAGCCTCCTCTATCACCCGCTCACGGCAGGCTCCCTGCCGTTCACGCTCCTGACACTGACAGGCGGTTCGCTCGGGCAGGGCTCTCCCTGTGCTGTGGGAGCGGCCATCGCCTGCCCCCAGAGGCAGGTGATCAGCTACCAGGCCGACGGAGCCGCCCTGTACACCCTGCAGGCCCTGTGGACCCAGGCGCGGGAGGGGCTGAACGTGATAACGCTCATCTGTTCAAACCGCAGCTATGACATCCTCAAGCTCGAGCTCTCCAGGCTCGGGGTTTTCACGCCCGGACCCGCTGCCCAGAGGCTTACCGACCTGGGCACAGTGGACTGGGTGAGGGTGGGAGAGGGCATGGGCGTCGCATCGGTATCGGTGAGCACTGCAGAGGAGCTCGCGGAAGAGCTTTCCCGATCACTGAAGGAGAAGGGCCCCCGACTCATCGAGATGGTGCTGTGATTGCCCTTTGCGCAAGGCCGCAAAGGACGTTCGCAGAGAGAGTGATGGGCGGACCCTTCTTCCTTTTCAGCGGCCCGAGGGAGGACCCTTTGGTCATCTTCAGCAGCGCAGGCGGCGTGATGCCGAGCCTTCGGGTTTCTCATGAGCGATCCTTCTTTTTCGATTCCCTGTCAAGCTTTCCTTTCTTTGTGCTCTTTCTTCTTCTCTTTCAGGGCCTTGCGCTCCTTCTTCTCCGGCTCTTCACGGATACGGTCCAGGGGGATGCGCATTCCCTGCTGAAAGAGATAGTTGACGAGCGGAAATGAGAGGTTCTCAGGGCCGTAGAGAATGAGCTGCGCGCTCGGCACGAAGAAGCACATCAGGGGCTTCTTCATGAGCATGACCCGTGAGAGCTCCCGAGCGACGGGGTGCATACTTCCGATCACGAGCTCGGCGTCGAAGGGATTCAGGGAAATTCCCAGCGCGCGGGCGTTCATCTTGAACTCGGTGGACTGCGGCTGCCTGAACTGGTAGAGGCGGATGAAGAACTTGATCAGCCGATGCATGGGGGCTGCGATCTTTCTGACCTTCAGGCGGCAGATGAGTTCTTCCCTTTCCTTCAGCTCGCATCCGAGCCAGTCGCCTGTGTCTGAAAATTCGATGGAAGCGAGGAACTTCGGGAAGCCCGAGTAATCGATCCCCCACCTCAGGGCTGCCTCGGTGGTAACGGGGAGTCGGAAGATATAGGGGTAGAAGTTGAACTGGGCGAGCTGGCGCAGGATGTTATATCCGGGCAGAGGAACGATGTGGGGATTGTTGAGCAGGATGCCCAGCGCGAACTCGTTATACGGGCCCACGTCGGTATCTCGGTATTCGAAACATGCCAGAGCCACGGCCCCGATGCCGGGCAGGACTTGGGCCGGGGTGAACCGGGGGTCCGGGAGCAGCCTTTTCAGTGCGGGCAGCCCGGCAGGGAAGACGGCGATGCACGCCCTGGCGTCGCGGTAGAAGAGAGGGAGCCTGGATTTTTTTCCTGCCGCCCAGACATCGACCTGCTCGATCCCGGCGAAAAAATCGTCTTCTTTTCGGTTTGCCATAAAGACCTCCTCTCATGAAAAGTGCAAATGTCTTTTATGCTATGATACATCCGTCCCGGTCGGATGCAAGCCCGCCGATCTGCGGTGTCTGCGGCAGCGGTCCGGGAGGGGATGGTTGTCCGGTATGCCGCTGGTGCTGGTGTTGCCTGTGGGTTCAGAGCAGGGGGCTCGAGGGAAGGGACACGGGCCTCGTTTCCCCCAGGCCGGTACAGGCCAGGCGCATGGCACGCAGCAGGACCCTTGCAGGCTCAGAGAACTATG
>Ga0255346_1003198_pt1 | contig 19580 bp, 13 predicted proteins | sample wastewater_treat_FD_194410 | JGI IMG/M metagenome (GOLD analysis project Ga0255346, IMG submission 194410) | Wastewater microbial communities from Lulu Island WWTP, Vancouver, Canada - plant22 | ecosystem: Engineered > WWTP > Wastewater > Unclassified | place: Canada: Vancouver, British Columbia... | reverse complement strand
TCAAGAAGGATTACAGTTAATCAGGCAAGGAAAGACCGAATCTTTTCTGTGGCCGTTTCCCTTTGCTTCTGAGTCAATGCGTGCTGAAGCATCCTTTCAGGTAGTACCGGAAAAGCTTGTACAGACCTAAGAGGTATGCACTTCTCTGCGAGAGGGGCGGCAAAAGAAGGGTCAAGTTCGCATTCTGAGAGGAATTCTTCTGCCATTTCTTTTGTAAATAAGCGCAGGCTTTCTGGGATCAAAGATTTATTGTGGGTAAGGTATACGGAGAGGATATCGCAATCATATTCCTCGCTATCCTCGATTTCGTACTGGAGATACCCCTCGTCACGAACGCATTTGCTAATGCTTAAAAGTCCTGCATTGACTGTAAAAGAACGGATGGCTGTGAATTCCAGGGGAGTCCCGAAAAGGTCCCCTTTCGGAAACGAATACTTTAGAATCGCGTTTATGGGAAACTGCATTGTATGATTATACTTAAATAATTGCAATATGATGTCCTGCGGCAGGAAGGTATTTCTTAAGAAGATCTGCCGTTTTAATCTTTACAAAACAGGTTGCAGTTCCATCCGTGCATGCAAACCATTCACTCTCGGCGACACTACGGTCCATGACAAGGTGGACGTCCTTTGCTTCTGGCAGGACGGAGCTTAAGATAGTGGTAGCACCAACCTTCACACCGGTCAGCTTTTCCAGGTGCTCCGCCGATGCGAAGGAAACCCTGGGAATACCGAGTGCCCCGCAAAACTCCCGCGTAACGAAAGGTTTATCATCAGTGGTCACATACAGCCAGAACTCCGTCTGCTGGCGGTTGCATAGGAAGACGGTCTTCACGATACGCACACCGATCTTATCATCGATATGCTGACAGTCCTCCATCGTGAGCCCCGGATCCGTATCAACTCGCTCGAAAGGAATACCGAGAGCGGTAAACGACTCATAGACCTTCTGTTGCAGAGGGCTGGAGAAAGTCGGAGGGGGAGTGCTTTTGGGGGCGCTGATGTAAAACATATCAAAGAGCCTCTAGATACAGAATCTGTTTTCCATGCTTCTTGGCATAATCAATCTCTGAACGGGTGCTCTCACCAATATAACCACCTACATTGATTACATAAATGGTGTCAGCCATATCAATCTTCCGCTTATGCATATCATCGAGCATGGCCTTCGTACCTTCAGCCCAAACCTCGTTATCACCACTATGGCCGAACAGGCCAACGCTGATAACAATATTACCTTCAAGGGTAAGACGTTTCTGCACCTCAAGGAACTGCTCCTTGAAGCGCGTGCTGCCGCAGAGAGTGATGACGGGATATTTAGCTACCATATGTTTGGATTATTGGCTTCTGGATGATTTTAATGAAAGATTATACTCTTTCAAAACGCTTCTAATGCTGACTAACGTTTTCCTGCCTAAATTATGAAACTTCATCAAGTCTACTGCAGAATAACCAGTCAATTGTTCCGCTGTGGCTATATTATGAGTTCTGAACACGTGCAAGGCTCTGGCGGAAAACCCCATCAGCTCAAGTTTTGGGAAAGCGGACGAAGTGCCAGCCGGGGATGCCTCCGTATTAGAGGGAGGTGAAGGTTTAGCGCTTTTTGTGGAGAGTGATTTGACAGGAACGGGGACCGTACTTTCTACCCAAGGGTGAACCTTTTTCTTGAGCGCATCGAGATATGACTGATCTATTTCAATCCGGCGGGATTTGGCGTATTGTATTAGGCTCTCAAGGCTTATCCTATAGACATTTTCGCTATCACGTACATAGTCAATCATTTTATGCTTTAAAAGTGAAATGACCTTATCCTTTTTTATTCCGAGAAGCTGTTTAGCCTGGAAAGTGCTAACCAAAAACAAGACGCGCATATTAGAAATACTTTTTAACGTAATCCTTGATATATGCAGTAAGCTCTGGAGAATCAACCACTTTCACATCTCCGGCAAGCCCGATACAAAACCTTCCGACACCTTCCATATGGCCAACTGTCCCGCTATAGGACCATTTGTCACCATCCTTCTTTACGCCGGTTTCGGCGAGAGGAAACTCCTCGATGAGAAGATTCTTTGCGCGCAGAGAAAGCTCAAGCTTTACGGGCGTTCCCTTGCCTTCGTAACTCATCCGGAAATCATCAATGTTAGAACGGTGATGCTGTGCCTCGAACTCCCAGTCTTCATTGAGGATATCCACCCATTCAATGCGGGGTATCTTGAAGATGCGATTCTCGTGCTTCTCACAGTCATAAGCCCATACATCGATATGGTTGTTAGTAAAACCAAATGGTTCCACGAGGCGGTCGCGGATATTGCCGGAATTTGAAGAAGCGTAGTTCTTTAGCACGACTTTTTTCTTCTCATCCATAGCGTTCCGGATAGCCTGCACGCATGCTGCATTGGACTTGCTGCCCTTGAACTCATTGATGCTGGTGATGTCATATATGGCCGCCAGCTTCTTATACAGGGCGGACTTAAGCGCATGTGTGCTGTCCAGGTTCTCAATGAGGTTGCAGACAATCTTTGCTTCCTCATCGGAGAAGTACACGAGCTTTGAAAGGTCCTTGAAAGAGGAAGGCATCTTTACTATTCGGTAGACGTTGCCGTGAATCTTCTCTACGGCAAAGCCCAACTCCTTAAAGGTATCAATATACCTGTAGATGGACCTGTAGGATGTCTCCAGTTTTTCCGCCAACTCCTCGACCGTAAAATAGACGTTTCCGGTCATGAGACGCATGAGTCTAAATACTCTTTCTACTCTGGGCTGTTCCATATACAATAAAAACTAGAGCGATTACACAACTAAATCTTGGTTCAAGCAACCTACTATTTTAAAAGGAAGCCATAATCAAAAATCTTTGGCGCTAAGTGAGCTGCAAGGAGTTTCATCTTTTGTTTAAGATCATCATGCAACTCGGTATAATGCTGATCAGATGAATCTGAATTCATGACATCTTTTCCTGCAGCAGACGTGGTAAATCCCTGAAAGTGAGCTTTTATGTCATAGTAAGAGGCGTTTGAGTTAGCCCCTGGAGTTGTCATATAATACTTCCAAAGATTACGTGCAGAATCGTAAACATCCTTAGCTTGTGTTGAAAGCTCTTCAAAGATGCAAGCATTGGCAGTATCTTCTTCTTCCAGTTCAGAAAATAGATTCTTATCAGCTATTTCAATACGTTCCCGTGAATCTTTATTATGGATGATATCTGCAAGCAAACGACTATCCCTAGTGCTGGGTGAAGATATTTCATCCTCATAAAATGGAATCCAATGGTTTATTCCATGCGCAGAAGAGATTCTGTTTTGTACGTTAAAGAGAGAAAACATGATGCAGTCACCCTGAAACTCCAGATCCTTTTCCCATCCGCTTTCAGGATATAAGAACTGATCTCGATCGTTCATCCAGTTTTTCTCAAAGCACCGTCTAACAGCGAAGTATACCAATGAGGGAATGATATTCTTTTTGGTCACCCATGTTCCCTTGACCTGTTTCAAGTCATTTTCATAAGGCTTGAGAGTTAGAAATATATCGCTATTATGCTGGAAGTCGGTTCCTAGAAAACGTAAATATGCGAGATGCTCACCTTGCTTGTCATAATAGTTCCTGAACCAATCAATAATGTATTGACGTCCCTTATAAGCACTAACCAATTTGGGAGGAAGAGGCTCACCTTTGGAATCAAACGGATCGGCGTAAATACTCTCAAACTCAACATCCGAACCGGTGTCAAAAATCTGAAAACCAATAGGGAATACTCCTGATACGTTATCAAACGTGTTTGCCGGAACGATAAACATTCGTTTTAATTCGGCCGGGAAAATGGTCCGAAATTCTCGAAAATTCGGTCCTTGCAGAATTTTCAAAGTTGAAAATTCTGCAAGGATACAGCCGTGAATTTCACGGCTGATTCGCACATAGAACTGTGCGAAAAGCTCATTCACGGCCCTCCCCATTTCGTTTATATATCTGTCTCGTACAGACGATTGAGAAAGGCCCGTCCTTGCGCCTCCAGTATTTGTCTTTGTACGTGTATTAGCAGCTTTTGCGTATGGTGGATTGATAAAAACAACCAGGCTTTTTCGTTTATCCAGGTCAGCAATTATTTTTTGTAGAGCTTCCGGACATTTTGAGAAATCATCATTGAGAAAATCAAACTGAAAGACATTATTCTTTACAAGGTTGAGTCTTCCTTCATCTATGGCCTGATGCATTATTTTAACATCCGCATCATCAAGAGTGGATGCGAAAATATTGTACTTGTTGGTAAGACCACGCAAAAGATTACCGGATCCTGCCGCACAGTCCCATACATAGTATTCTTCCTGCCAGTTCTCGCCGAGAACCATTTCAATGTACTCCTGAGCCTTCCTCACCCAAATTTCTGGAGTATAATAGGACCCTTTTACTTCGCGAATATTCTGAGGAACCAGAAGATCACGTCTGTCCAGAATATACTTTTGGTAGACTGGTTTAGGTGGCCTAGTATAGCGATTCCAGAATTGCTTATATGCAATCATGCCGTCTTTAAACGGAATCTCGGAATATGAAAACAGACCATCTGCTTCAACCTTTCTTAGAATTCTGTATTTGGTCTTTTCGAGAACAACCTTAAGGCGCTCTTGAATGGACTTGTCATCGATACTCATTAAATCTGCAAGGTAGAAATCGCAATCAAGTACGCCGGATTTCTCGAATAAATCCCAGTTTACATTAATGCTAGGCTTAACAGATTTAACCCAATCATAATACACAAACGTAAAGTTGTTTTTGTTAACTGGTATCCTGGCAGCGCTAACTCTTCCTTCCTTGAAATTCTTCTTTATCCATTTCCTTAGCGTGTCAGAATCATAAGCATACTTAAAAATGACAACATCCTTTTCAAGTTCATCGTGAAGAAGAGCATACAATTCTTTAAACTCTTTGGTTCCGTGATCAGAAGGCGTGACATTCCAGTTGAAGTCTGTCTTGCTGAAGATATGCATCACTTTGTTGTACTCCACGAATGCTATCTTTTGGGCATCTGCTGCGGCAAGGAAGAAAGGCGGCAACTCCTTCTCAAAAGTGCGAGCCTTGCCAACGGTCAGAATCAGTTGAATCAGGCTCTCATATGAATCAGCAGACCCTTTCTTCGTCTCTGCCCAGAGATATGTTACGGGTTGCTCTCCAATTGCGGGCTGAGAGCATACAGCTAAGTCAATGTCCCCAATGACCCGGGTCCAGTCAAAAGCATCGAAGTAATCTTTCTTGAGTCGATTCTTAACCTCGCTTTCGCGAACAGATTGTGCCATACTACCAAATAGTTTAATTTGAGCAAATATAGGAAATACTTTGAAAACTGTGACGATATTTGTCAATAGAAATAAACATCTTTGCCGCCAAATAATGCGATAGTAAGAAAGAAAACACTAATGATTTATCAGGTTTAGCATATGAAATAGGACGAGATTAGCAATGAGAGCCCCATTCTCTCCAAAGTGTCAGCAAAAATCACTATCTTTACAAGATTGATATATAAGCCCAATGGATAATATACTAAATGTATTATACTCTCATCCATTCCCGTCCACAAGGAATGGTGCGTTGTTCAATGCGTTTTCGTATCCAACAAAAATATCGCCTGAAGCAGTTGCTATTTTCATAGCATGCCATACCAATCCAGGCGATACAGTTCTTGATCCATTTGGGGGTAGTGGAACAACCGGAATTGCAACGATGCTTTGTGATAAGCCAACACAAGAAATGTTGGCCTATACGGCAAATAATGGACTAAATCCCAAGTGGGGACCGCGGCGCGCGATTATCTACGAACTTAGTACAGTCGGCGCATTAGCCGGTTCCGTTATGTGCTCGGGGTCATCTGATGCATTCGAAGCAGCAGCCCTTGATTTACTTGATGAGGCAAAAACGAAATGTGGTGAGGTGTATAGTGTTAAGGATCCGGACGGAAAAAATGGTGTATTGCGCTATGCTATTTGGTCCGATGTTGTTAAGTGCCCGCAATGCAAAAAAAAGATTCCCTTTGGTAGTATAGGTGTCAGTTTGAATCCTGTTACATTTCACGATAAGGCACAATGCCCATACTGTGCATCAATGATTGACATTGCATCGGCAGAACGCTCTGTGGAGAGATATAGAGACAGACTTCTGAAGAGTAATTTAACAAGGAAAATAAGAGTCCCTCTTTTGATATATGGGAAGACGGGTAAAAATAAATGGCGCCGTGCTGCTACTCGTGATGATTTAAAAGCGCTGGCCAAATATCATGGTTACAATCTTATAGATAAGCCAATTATATACCCTATCCATTGGGGCGTGTTATATCGTAGCGGATATCATAAAGGAATAACTCATCTTCATCACTTTTATACAGAGAGAAATTATTACGTTTTTTCTCATTTATGGCAACTCGTTGATTCTTTCCCGCTCGAGATACAACCGTTGTTAAAAGTGTGGCTGTTGAGCTATAATATGTCGCATTCAACAATGATGACAAGAGTTGTTGCGAAAAAGAATAGCCCAGATTTTGTCATCACTGGTTCTCAGCCCGGGGTTTTATATATAAGCGGCCTCCCTGTCGAAAAGAATATATTCGATGGCCTAGAAAGAAAGATCCAAACATTTGTTGAAGCATTTAAACTTATTGAGGGATCAAGGAGCGAAGTTATTTTTAGGAATACAAGTAGCACCCATATCATAGAACCCGAATCATCGGTTGACTACGTCTTTACAGACCCTCCTTTTGGTGATTATATCCCTTATTCAGAACTGAATCAAATTAACGAGGCATGGTTGGGAAAAGTCACAAAACCAGAGGAAGAAGTTATCATAAATGATTCACAGCATAAAGCCATTGATGATTATCGTGCTTTGATGACTAATGTTTTTGGTGGCCTTCAGAGGGTGATGAAGAACAACTCATTATGTACGCTTGTATTTCATTCTGCAAAGAGTGAAGTATGGCAGTCAATCATTTCTTCATACAAGAATAATGGTTTTAAAGCTATACGAACAAGTATCTTAGACAAAAAACAAGCTAGCTTTAAGCAAACAAACTCAACGATTACTGTTAAGGGAGACCCTTTAATCCTACTTGAAAATTTGCATAGTTTCGAAAAGACTAAGCTTCCGGTAACAGATGACAAGGCTATTGCCGAACGTGTATTAAAAGATTTCTCTAATATGCCTTCAAGCAAAGAGAAGAGTGAGTGGATGTTCTCTACCTACATAACAGCCTGCATAGAGTCTGGCGTAAAGATTAATCTTGATGCGCAGTTTTTCTTTGATGAAAAGGATAACAAAAAATAAGGCTCTTGGACAGTATTTCTCTGGTGAGTTAGTTGCCAGAATACTTGGCGTTTTGGCCGATTGCTCGCCAGGGGAAAGCGTTATTGACCCTATGGCTGGCATTGGTGACATGTTTATTCCCTTTGACACAAAGAGTTATCGTTGTAGTGCAGTAGAGATAGATCCTTCAGCATACAAAACACTTGCTAGTGTTGTACCTACAGCAATCTGCTCAAATGCCTTTTCTGAAGAGGCGCTTTTATCGTATGACAGACAAGGATATGACCTAGTAATTACCAATCCGCCATATGTGCGTTGGCAAAATCTTAATGATTCTTCTTACCTTCCGAGTTATCTGTCTATTCAGACAATCTATCAAAATCTTCTTCGCTTTACCGATGAGGTTTTGACTCTTGATTGTCGCGAAAAGACAATCGTTACAGAATGTTTGACTGAGTTATCTGGACTAACTGATATTGCGGTTCCATCTTGGCTGCTATGCATGTTGTTAACGTGCCGGACAGGGTCTTTGGCTATAGTAGTTCCTAATTCTTGGATGTCTCGGGAGTATTCGCTACCAATTATAAGGGTGCTAAAGGAACTATTCGATATCAAGGTTGTTCTTAACGATGTCAATTCCGTTTTATTCAAGGGAAAGGCTCAAGTGCAAACAAGTCTTATAGTTGCAAATAGAAAAAATGACAGGTCGCCTAAAAGCAACGTAATCCGTTTTGTATCTGCATACGCATCTCTCTTGAAATCGGGTGACTGTATATCACTCATAAGTAATAGTATCAATAACGATAGAAGTGTTAAGGGCTTTTGTGAGATTAAATCTGTTCTTCAAGATGAATTATGGAATCAGAATGATTCTGCATATGTGTCCTCTATAGCACTTTCTTTAATAAAAAATGTAGTTGATTTTGATTCAGACAGTGTGGTGGGCCTAGCCTCATATGGTATAGAGTCTTTCCAGGGTCTCAGAACAGGGGCGAATGCATTCTTTTATCTGCGCCGTCAAAAGGATTCATTGATCTCTCCAGATGGTCATATATTGGAATATCAACAGAATAAGAGATTCTGCTTGCCTGCAATTCAAGGTCAGGACGATCTGAGCGATTCGTTCAGTCAAGCGCAATCGAAAAAAACGTATTTGCTATATCTTCAGCATAACGTTGTGTCGAGGGATAAAGACTCAAAGAATAAGTATGGCACTATTCCTTCAGATCTAGAGCGTTACATACTTGATTCGGAGAGCCGCATGGTAAATGATAAGCCAATCCCATCGTTATCAGCAGTGCGAACCAATGTTAGAAAGGAGAAAACGGGAATTCTTCCCAGGTATTGGTATATGCTTCCGCCTCTGTCGAAGCGTCATTTTGCGCCCCTCTTTTTCCCGCGATTAAATTCAGGCCGCGTATGGGTTCGTAAGAACACGTTTGGACAAGCAATAGATGCAAATTTTGTCACTATAGTTCTTTCTGATGAGGCTACAATCACCGAGAATGCGGCACTAGCATTATTGAACTCAACCTGGGCTGCTCTTCAATTTGAAGAGAATTGCACAGTAATGGGAGGTGGTGCATTAAAGGTGGATTCAGTCCAAATGAACAGATTCTTTTTCCCAAGTCTAGATCGAAAACTACTAGACGCTCTGGATGAATTGGGCACTCGTGCCCTAAAGACGAAGTTAGGCCTATCATCTGTTATAGATGAAATAGATAAAGTGGTTCTTAGTGGCCTTTGCGGTAATAAAGTCGAAGAAACGATAGACAGTTTGCGAGTATTATTAACAGACTATGTAAATAGGCGAAATGGCGTTAGATAGTATCAAATTATTTATTTCCGAGGCGCTAAGGCATTTAGCTGCTGGTGCAAAAGAAGATGTGATGACGAATAACTTTGTCTCATATCTCCGACAGATGTTTCCAGATAATCCCCAGTGGGTTAACCATTATGTCTCGGGTATAGAAACTTCTGTAAGTCTATATCGTCGGAACTCTGTAACTACGGGCTCGATTGATGTCTACATCGACGGTACGGTTATAGAATTCGAGAAAGATTTATCTTCACACTTTTTATTCACTCATGGACGAGAACAGGTTCAAGAATACTGTGCAAGCCGTATTCGTAGCGGAGCAAATATTAGCAAACTAATAGGCGTTCTATCAGATACTCTTAATTGGTATTTTTATAGCGTTCCAGAAGTTCCTGGCTTGCCCTTATCTGCATATACTACTGCGGATGTGGATTTGACTCTCTTGAAGGAGATTCATATCAGTTCGTCGGATGATAACTCAGCCATTGAGCTTCAAAAATGCTTAAAAGAATATCTTGGGCGTGAGGGCGCACGCCCTTTAACCGCTGACTTTTTATCAGAAGATTTTGGCGTCGAATCATATTGGGGGAAGCATTATCTTAAAGAAGCGAGAGATTTTATCGGTTCATTAACGGCAGAAAAACCGGCATACGCCTCCCTAATCCATACTATATGGTCGCACTTCGTTGAAGGAATTGATTTGTCAATTGACGATACAACAGGCTCCTACGAATATGAGTTTTATATCGCAACCCTGGCTAAACTACTATGTGCTAATATTCTAGAGAAACAGCCAATCCTGTCTAATGATGACGAGTTAGTTGAGATTATATCAGGAGATTATTTTCAAAGATTGGGATATGTTAATTTCGTTGAGTATGATTATTTTGGATGGATTAATGAGCATCTTCCGGGGAGCTTGTATCTTGAACAATTAAGAAAAGCGCAACAAGATCTCGCGATTTATGACTACTCTTCTATCCCAGAAGAGGATATTTTTGGTCGACTATTATCTCAGCTCTCTATCGAAACTAAGCGCGTCCTGCTAGGGCAAGAGCTAACTCCACGGTGGCTTTCTGATGAAATTGTAAAGAATGTCGCTAATAAACTCCGGGATGGTGAATGGCCTCGTTTCATTGATATGTGTTGTGGCTCAGGTTCAATGTTGATATCTACAATAAAATATTGTACAAGTCAATTCTCGAAGAACGATCTTTCTGATAGAGAGAAATATGATATTATATCATCGGCCGCAATGGGGATTGATATTGATCCCCTAGCAGTATTGTTGGCAAAGATTAACTGGATTATTAACACGGAGCCGTTCCGTAGCGACAGTACAGAGATTGTGATTCCCGTCTATCATGCAGATTCACTCTTTATTAGTTCTCCTGTGTCAACAAATCCTTCGGCGTATATATTGAACCTCGACGGTAATACAGTGACCCTGCCGAGGTTTCTTCTAGATACTCGTTTTAGCGAATTCTTCCCGCTACTTATAGAAAGAGTTGCACAAGACCTGGATGCGAGTCTGTCATCATCAGATTATTCAATTATAGTCCACCAATGCATTCATGATTGTGCTATAGCAACAACGGAGCAAGAAGAAACGGATATTAGCTCGTTTGCATTCGACCTGTTCTGTGTTCTTCAGGACCTTCATCGTAGAGACCGAAACGGTATTTGGGCATTCTTGATTAAAAACTCTTTCAAACCTGCCCTAATTACCAGAAAATTTAACGGAATAGTGTCGAATACCCCGTGGATGGCATTAAGCGAAGTGAAAGATAACCCTTACAAAGACAATCTTTCTCAGAAAGCAAGTCATTATGGAATAAAGCCGACTGATTCATCATTCCTTCATCTAGAACTTGCCACGGTTTTTTTGATACATTCAATAGATTCTTACTTGACTGATGAGGCAATATATGGATGCATATTGCCTAGATCAATTCTCAAGGGTAAGCAACATGATAAATTCCGTTTAGCAACCCATTTTAGTTCCTCATATCCTTTCAGTATTTCAAATGAGGAAATATGGGATCTACCAGAAGATACATTCCCTAACAGGGCTGTTGCTTTATTCGGACGTAAGAATTCTAGTATCACATCTTCTCTTTCGGGGAGGAAATACGAGGACAGAAACACCTTTACGAAAACTCCGGTCTATCAGATCCGTGGTGCTGGAAGATGTGTTTGGTCTCTCGATCCGTCTGGTTTCCAATCAATGACACCATGCTACAAATTCCAACAAGGTGCAGATATCCTTCCTCGCCCTTTCTTCTACTTCGATTTACAAGATAAGGGGGGAAAATATAAGATAAAACCATTGATACAGAATATCAGTAAATATGGTTTCTTCCTTGCAGCTGGGAAGGTAAAATATGACATATCTCCCTCTATTGTTCCGCAACGTTTCTTTAAAAAGACAGTAGTCTCAAATGTGCTCTTACCTTTTTATATTTGCGATCTGCCTTTAGCTCTAATCCCGTATAAGCGGGAGTCGACTTCCGGGGAACAGCGGCTTTTTTCCGCTGCAGAATTTTCAGCATTACAAACGCCGGTGGCTAGAGTGTTTAGTAAACTCAGAAGAGATTATTGCCAGTATAAAAATGCGAACTACGATTTATACGGAGATCAAGTTTTGAACATACGGCTCAAGTTAACAAATCAGAAATTTACATCAGGTAAATACCTTGTCTTATATGGAGCCGGTGGTTCAAATGTTGCATCCGCATACTTACCCTTATCCGATGAGAATGCTGATATTGTTGTTGACCAGACATTATATTACATGGTTGTAAATAGTGAGGAAGAAGCCTTATTTATTACAGGCTTATTAAATTCTGATGTCTTGTCGGAGGCAATAACTACTTACCAGCCCTCAGGTCGTTTCGGAGAGCGGCATATTCATACGCTGCCGTTGTACTTTATCCCAAAGTTTGATTCAAATAACTCTATCCATACAGAGTTCGTAAAATCAACTAAGGCCGTCATCTCAGAATTAGGACAAGAAATATCATCAGATAAGGATGTGAAGCAATTGACGGAGCCAAATTATTCTGTACTTGCATCAAAGAGGCGTCGATTATTAGATATCATCCGAAGGCTGAACTCATATGCAGAGTATGAACGTATAAGCAGAATAATCGTTGTCTAATGCTATAGTTTGTTGTTCTTATGCTCCTAGGTTTCGTCCATTTTGATCGCTCTGACCAGAAAAAGTATCTGGCTGTCCTCAGCAAGATCTCTGAGGGCGGTGCAATCGACGAACTGGGCGTAGGACGAATCCGAGACCATTACTCTGACCTCCTTTTCCCGGGAGTATCCTCCCTGCATCAGCATGCGAAGTACTTCTCCCTGATGCCGCTTCTCTACAGGGAAGCCGTAAAGAACAAATATCTGCATTTCGAAGACGTTAGGTCTGCCATACGCAGGATGGAGATAGAACTGACACGTCGACTTTGCGAAGGCTCTCCCGGAGCTCCGGGTATAACCGGAAGCGACGCTCTGCGGAGCGGGGCGTTCGTGAAGTACGATCCAATGTACATCTACGGGATGGCCCTTCAGACCTACGGGATAGTCCGCACGGAGAATATAGAGGGTGCAATCTATCATGCCTCCAGGAAATACCACGAGCGCCCGGTGAAGCTCTCCGCGAATGATCAGGAGCAGGGGGACTCGGAAGACAGGGATTCCATTTTCTCCTTCTGCGTGTGTCCCTCCGATCTGGAATATGATTGGTTAACTGAGTGCTCCCTAGACCTGACTCCTAACGAGGCCAGTTTTATCCGCAACCATATCCTTGAGGCTCCAGCCTGCAAGGATTCACTACTGCACTACATCCTGGATAACAAGATTACTCTTGATGGGAACAAAGTCCCCACATTCGAGGCGTTCCTTGCCGGTTTCAGTGGAGCGCTCCCAGCAAAACTCCAGGAAGATGCCAGAAAAGCCGCCCGGTTCTCGGATTTGGTTGACGGACTCTTCCTGTACTATAACTGGCTTTACAGCGATAAGACGGACGCGGACGTTTATGCCCGCTTCCAGAACTGGTATGATACGGAGTTCATCTCGAAGAGAGACGCCATGCTGGATTCTGTGTCCGGCATCCGGATAAACGACAATGGTTCTATCCCATTCTGTATACAGGCGATAGATCTGCTGGACAAGAAAGACTGGGCAGGGCTTGACCTTCTCATTCCCAAACGGGAGAGACGCATCAAAGGGAGTCGGTTCAAGATTGCCAATGGAAAGGGCGGCTTCCATTACAATCCCGATGCCCCCATACATAACTACAAGGTCGAGTTTAGATGGGCGACCGTCCGCACACTCGTAAACGAAATCCTGGGAGGACTGGCAGATGAGTAACTTCAAGACCCAGGACGTTGTTTTCGGCCGCAGTCTGCGTGATCCCGATTACAGGGTTGACTTCGCAGTAGGGACGACCTATTCGCTGGACCTCGATACGTTCATCTCGCTCCCATTCTCTTTGGGATTCCTGGAAGAGCCGGATGAGGTGATGAAGAAGTCCGTCGCCTATATCTTCTCTGCACTGCGTCTTTGTTCGGATCGCCTGGCGGTATTCTGCAACTTCTCGGACATCAAGGTGCCACCTCAGACGAGGAAAGTCTATTATGCCCTTATGGAAGGCAGTGTCTTCTCAATCAATGCCTCCCGCAGAAAGAACCAGATAGTGAACTTCCACCCGAAGGTTTGGGTGGTCAAGGAAAGCAGCCTCACAGGAGATGCCAAAGTGAAGGTTATAGTCATGAGCCGGAACCTAACCAAAGACGGCAGTCTTGACTGTGTCTGTGTTCTTGACGGCCATGTCGGAGACAAACCTGCCAGTAAGGCGGCCCAGGCAAAGCATGAGCCGTTGTGTGCTTTCCTCGAATACCTCGGGAGCAAGGCGGATTCCAGGAAAAGAACAAAGATAGGCCACCTGATTGAGGATATCCGCTGCATTCGCGCTTTCGAGACCGAAGGCTCCGCATACGATGACTACGACTTGCTCCCTATGGGAATCCCGGATTACTCCGGAGTTGAAACCCTTCAGGAGCTTACAACCGAGTCCCGGGACGCGGTGATAGTGTCGCCGTTCCTGGATGACAAGACACTTGAGAGCTTCTCTACCGTTCGCAACCGGTTCCTTCTTACCCGTGAGGACTCTATAACGGAAAAAGCAGTCGAACTGTTTGGCCAGGAGAACATCTGGACGATGAATCCCCAGATGATTGATAACGACCTCGACGAGAGTGTCGATCTGCATGCAAAGATGTATTTCTCGACTCCACGGGAGAACAGCGAACACTATCTCTACTTGGGCTCCACCAACGCTACCCAGGGAGGGTTTGACCGGAACGTAGAGTTCCTGCTGCGCCTGCGGTTCCGCCCGAACAGGACGAGCTTCTATGACTTCCGGTCCTATTTTACGGATGATGCTGAAAAACGGTTCTCGCAGATGGTAGGGCTTCCTGCAGGGGCCTCCGATGCCCAACTCGAGTATCAGCAGTCCCTGGCGCTAAGGCGTGTGGTAGCGTCCATTAAGGACGCCACCGTGATGCTGGACGAGCAGAAGGAGGGGCGTTACTCTGTAGCTCTGCGTTTAGCTTCCTGCGGAGATGCTGCGACAATTTATCCTCTCATGCGTCCTGACCTTAAGTCGGAGCTGACTTCCGGGCAGGTCTGTTTTGAAGGCTTGTCCCTTATTGAACTCACCGAGTTCTATGTAGTCGAATGTGAAGGGTTGAGCCGTGTCGTGAAAATCCCCACCAGGGGCATCCCTTCGGAGCGAGACGACGAGATATGCCGTCAGGTCATCGGTTCGCGCTCACAGTTCATGGACTGCATATCGTTCCTTCTCTCTGAAAGCAAGGCGTCCTATGTCATCGACAGGGCAATGAGCAGTTCGTTGCCCACCGGTTCCGGCGAAGGGGAGGGGGAGGACGCTGCCTTTGCGGCCGTCTACGAGAGTATGCTCCGTCAGGCATACGAGGATCCGGATACATTCGATGATATACGCACTTTCGTTGACAGCCTGCCCGCCGACGTCGTTCCGGAGGAATTTGATTCGCTGTACAGGATGATGTGCAAGGCAGTAAAATCGGTTCGCAGATGATGGAGAGTCCTGACATAATCCTCACCGGGGCCATGGATTTCCAGAAGGCCACGGCGCAGCATATCTTCTCGCTGCTTACCGACCCGGAAAACCCTCACCGTAGGGTTCTGCTCGCCGACGAAGTGGGCCTGGGAAAGACTATCGTCGCTAGAAGCGTCGTGTCCCTGATGCGAGAATACCAGCGTGAGGTGATGCACGATGACTTCTACCGTGTGGTATACGTTTGCTCGAACATCAATATTGCACGTCAGAACATAGAGAAACTGGGAATCAACTCCGCACTGGACTTTACCGAAAGCCGTCTGTCGATGCAGCACTTCGCAGCTGAGCGAAAGCTCCAGGAGGTGAAATCACGTGATGAGAAGGAAGGGCGCATGCCCGAGGTCATAATCCCTCTCACTCCTTCCACGTCATTTGATTTCCGGTCATCTACCGGCATATCCAACGAGAGGGCGCTCATATGCGTCCTGCTGGAGGGCCTGGACGAGTTCTCGGACAAGACCTTAGCGCGTTATCTTCAGCGTTTCTTCCGCTGCAATGTCAGCCCGCAGCGCTGGCCAGGTATACTCAAATGGTATCGTGACCAGGTGACCGCCCTGGGTGATGAGTACCGGCAGCGCATGCTAACTGCGTTAAGGACCCTCGGCGGGGGGGAGCTCTCCCAGCTGAAGACTTTTGCCGAAACCGGCCAGATTCCCGAATGGGCGGATCAGTCCAGGATTATATCAGGGCTTCGCCGCGTTTTCGCAGAGATATCCCTTGACCAGCTGGAGCCGGATCTTGTCATCATGGACGAGTTCCAGCGCTTCAAGAACCTTCTGATGGGGGATAATGAGCAGAGCCTGCTCGCGAAGAAATTCTTCTCGGATCCCGGGACGAAAGTGCTACTACTCTCAGCAACACCCTACAAACCTTACACAACACTAGATGAACTCACCGAGAGCGGTACGGACGAGCACTTCTCGGATTTCCGTCAACTGATGGGGTTCCTTCAGGAGGGTAGCGATGCTGCGGACTCCGAGGCGTTCGACGATTCCTGGAAGCGATACAATATCGCCCTCTCGCATATTAGCGAGGACACTTTCGATGTAGTTAAGGTAGCTAAACGCGGAGCGGAGGAAGCGCTATACGGTATGATGTGCCGCACGGAGCGCTTCAACACCGGCGGAGTGAACACCGTCCGTGTTCCGCTGGAGGTGTCCACAGATGATATTAAATCATACTTCGAAGCGAGGACGCTTCTAGATGAAATCAATGAGGTGGCGGCAAGGCGAGAGTTCCGAACCATGCCGATGGACTATGTAAAGTCTTCGCCCTATCTAATGTCCTTCATGGACCGCTATAAGTTGAAGGGATTCGTGCGGGATAACCTTCAGAAGGTAGGGAAACGCATCTGGGACCTTCTTTACCTGCCTCTCAAGAAGATTGACAACTATCGAGAGATACCTGCTGGGAATGCCCGCCTTCAGTACCTCTGTGACGAGCTTTTCGACAAGGGATACAATGCCGAACGTCTTCTCTGGGTCCCGGCTTCGAGGCCATATTATAAGACTCATGGTTTGTATGCGAAGAACGCTGGGTTCTCGAAGACTCTCGTGTTCTCATCATGGGAGATGGTGCCGAGAATGGTATCATGCATGGTCTCCTATAATGCTGAAAGGCTTGTCATGAAAGGTCTCTGGGCACAGGGCAAACGTCCGGGTAACTACTACAAGGCGGAAGAGAAGAAGAGTAAGACCCGCTACGGCGCGAACAGGCTGAATAAGTTCAAGCCAGGGGAGAACCCCTTGCTCTATGTGTCCGGGTGGTTGGCGTCTCTATACAACCCCGAGGATACTCTGGGCATGGACATAAAGGATATCCGTGCTGCTATCACCCCATTGGTGAAGGCCAGGGTGAATGAGATTGCACGCACCTATGGTATCCCATTCGACAAGCGGACCGCCATGTCGGATCTGACCCTGCTGATGAGGCTTCTGGACGGCGAACAACTGGATATCCTACCCGAAAGGATTTCAGAGGATGCGGTTGAGAACCTGGTGTCAGCAGCTATCGGCTCACCCGCTATCTGCGCCTATCGCATGAGCGGCGACTATCTGCTTTCATACCACATTGCAGACTTCTTTGTGAAGATGTTCTCCAGGCCGGACCCAGCAATGATTGTCGACCTGACCTGCGCGAAGGGTGCCGATAACTACATAGAAGCAATACTGGAGTACTGCGTCGAAGGAAACCTTCAAGCGGTGCTGGACGAATTTAACCATCTTCTTGAAGGCCGGTGGGATACCATCCTCGAGCAGGGGCCGATGGAGGTCGGAACGCTTACCGTTGAGATGCAGGATGCAGACAAGCGAATAGTATCGCGCGGCATGCGTACGTACCTGGCCATACCGTTCACGAACGCGAAAATGGAAGACACGGCCGTGGCTCATACATCTGTGTTGCGCAATGCCTTCAACTCGCCGTTCCGTCCGTTCGTACTGACCACCACTTCCGTGGGTCAGGAGGGACTCGACTTCCACTGGTATGCAAGGAAGCTTCTTCACTGGAACCTCCCTTCGAACCCCGTGGACATGGAGCAGCGCGAGGGTCGTGTCAATAGGTACAAGTGCCTCTCCATCCGCCAGCGGCTGGGTGAACACTACAAGGATCTTCCCACCTGGGACGACATCTTTGAAAAAGCCCGGGAGGAATACAAGCGCGGCGACTCGGATATAGTCCCGTACTGGTGCCTCCCTCCGGACTTCCCGGATGACCACTCGAAACTGGTTGAACGTATTATCCTTGAATACCCCCTGAGCCAGGACCACGGGCGTTATGAGAGGCTTAAAAAAGTGCTCTCGCTCTACCGGCTCACCATGGGACAGCCGCGTCAAGAAGAACTCCTGGAGATGCTCGCCTCGTCCGGCCTGAGCGAAGAGCATGTCAAGGAACTGCTTATCAACCTCAGCCCGTACTACCGGGATAAGGCAGGGGAGTAGGAGTCCTATTTCTTTTCTATCACATGCGCCCGTCCCTCCTTGTAGTCCAGAAGGGCGGCCAGGGCGTCCACATGCTTTTTTACAAGAGTCTTGTGCCTGCCGGCCTTGCCGCGTTCGATGTTGTGACTTAAGTCGGAAACCTTTACGTTGATAGCGAGCTCGTTACCCGAGAATCCAATCTTCGCAATGTAGTCATCATAGGACACCGCATGCTTATCATGGGTGAGCAGGCCGACAGCTTCTACTACCTCGTCGGAGTATCCATATGTACTTAGATCTTCCAGCGTAATAGGGGAGTCCTCGACTACATCATGCAGGAACCCAACGATTTTCTCGTTCTTTGTCTTCCCGGCCATTCCCACAGCGAGAGCATGGAGAATCTGCGGGTTGCCATCCAGATCTTTGAGCCCGAAGAAAGTCCTTGCAGCAAGGTCGACTGCATCGTCGATTCCAGCTTCAAAGTATTCCTTCAACTCTTCGAACGTCCAGGGATTCCCTTTAGCGAAGTTCTCCTTCAGACGATCTTGGACCTCGAAGGAGGTGATGACATCAAAGTAGTCCTTGAGTTTTTTCATGGGGACTCGGAAGCGCCTTGTGTTCTCTTTGAGCTCGTAAGGATCCCCGTCGATGAACCACACGGGACTCAGGGGATCAGTCTTTCCGAACTCCACAAAAGTTCCGTAAATGAAGAATCCGAGAGGAGGGATCGTCCCTTCATCATCGATTACATCAATCTCCCTGGCCTTAATTTCAATCCGCTCAAAGTCTTCCCCACAGGAAAGAATGTCAAGAATTTCTGAGATATATCCTTTATGGGTGAGACCCTGAAGGTCTTTTTCGCAGGCCTCTTTTTTTATGTAATCCAGATAACCCGGCGTGCTTTCCGGGTCCTCTGAGAAACCGTTTTTCGAGAGGAACTGCATTATGTTCCAGGAAATGGTCCCAAGAGGCGAAGAGTAGGCAGGACTAGTGTCCGCGACTTTTCTGTAGAAGCTGGCAATTAAATCGTAGCGCATAACGCAATTGTGTTTTGCACCTAGGCGTTCCCGCTGGCCGCTGCCGTCCGCGCGCTGACAGCATCTCGGCATTGGGCCCGCTGTCGGTATGTTAATAAAAAAGGGAAATTGTGACGGGAAGGAGACCCCTTCCTCAATTCAAGAGCAAAGGTAATACTCCAATTTGACAAATATCGTCAATTTGATAAAAAGTTACACCTTCGAAAAAGAATGGCCAATATTATCAAGAATATCCGGGAAAATGATATATATTTGCACATGCATCAAGAGTCTCCCGAGAGGAGCACCAACCGAGCAGCCAGAAGCCACGGTGGTAAAGTGATGCGGATGTTCAATCAAAAAAAGTCTGTATCATGGACGGAA
>Ga0255346_1003178_pt1 | contig 19671 bp, 17 predicted proteins | sample wastewater_treat_FD_194410 | JGI IMG/M metagenome (GOLD analysis project Ga0255346, IMG submission 194410) | Wastewater microbial communities from Lulu Island WWTP, Vancouver, Canada - plant22 | ecosystem: Engineered > WWTP > Wastewater > Unclassified | place: Canada: Vancouver, British Columbia... | reverse complement strand
GTTACTGACCATGTTGCGGATGTCCGATTCAATCGTCCCGAGAAATACAATGCACTGAGCTTTGATCTTATCGACGCCATTGCAGAGGCCATCGAACGCCTCGGTTCCTGGCCGGGGGTGCGCGCGGTAGTTATCTCGGGCGAAGGTAAAAGCTTTTGCGCAGGGCTCGACATTGAAAACTTTGCGGCCATGCAATCCGGGCAGAAGGCACTCCCCAACCTGACAGAGCGCTATAAGGGGAAAATTTCCAACATTTTTCAGCATATCTGCTACGGCTGGAAAGAGCTTCCGGTCCCGGTGATCGCCGCCATCCACGGCGTCGCCTTCGGGGGCGGCCTGCAGATCGCTATGGGGGCCGATATAAGGTTTTGCACACCTGATGCCAAATTCTCTGTTATGGAAATGCGCTGGGGATTGATTCCGGACATGAGCGTAACACAGACCATCCGCGATATTCTCCCCATTGATGTGGCCAAAGAACTTATTTTTACCGGTAAAGTTATTAAAGGAGAAGAAGCGTGCAGACTGAAGCTGGTGACGCATCTTAGCGAAAAGCCTTACGATGACGCCATGGCGCTCGCGCGCGAAATCGCGACGAAAAATCCGGACGCCATCCGCGCCGCCAAAAAACTGGTAAACGAAGTCTGGCATGGCGATTCCGCCCGCGGGCTGATGATGGAGTCGGAGCTGATGACAAAACTCATGGGCAGCGCCAATCAGCTCGAAGCGGTAAATGCGCAGCTCACCGGAAATCCCCCCAACTACAAGGACCCGGTCTGAGACAATGAACTATCTGATGATAAAAACTAAAGATTAATTCAGAGGTGGTGCTGTGATGTCAAAATTACTGGAAATGCTTGGTAGCCGCTATCCGATCATTCAAGGTCCGATCGGTTCGCTCAACAGTCCTCAAATGATTGCCGCCGTAAGCGAAGCGGGCGGCTACGGCCTGCTGGCGGCCGGATTCCTCAACGATGGCGATACGCTGCGCCGTCTCATTGACGATGTACGCAAGCTGACAGACAAGCCTTTCGGCGCCAATGTCGTCTTATTGAATCCTTCCTGCGGTGAGTTTCTGAAAATTCTGGCGGATGCAGGAGTGAAAACTGTCACCACTTCCGTTGGGTCTCCCCGGAACACTTATCCGCTCATCCATGATCTGGGCATGAAAGGTATTCACGTGGTTCTGGCGGCGTCTCATGCATTAAGTGCAGTAAAGGCAGGCGCCGATGGGTTGATATTGGCAGGAGCGGAAGCCGGCGGCTTGAGAACGACCGGATCCGAATCTTCCACTATGGTCCTTGTTCCGCTGGTCGCCGACGCCGTGGATGTACCGATAGTGGCGGCAGGCGGCATCGCCGACTCCCGCGGCTACAGGGCGGCTCTGGCTCTGGGCGCGCAGGGTGTTCAAGTGGGCACAAGATTTTTGGCATCCCAGGAAAGCCCGGCCGATGCCGAATGGAAAAAAGCGATCATAGCATGCACCGACGGAGGCACCGGCCTGGTCCCGCTGGGAGACGCGCGGATGGCGCAAAGACTCATCATCACACCCTGGATCAGGGAAAAGCTTGACGACCCATCGGTGAAAAACGTGGCGGCGTTGCTGGAGCCCAATCCGGAGACCACAGGCGATTATGAACGCGCGGCCTTCGGCTGTGGTCAAATTGGCGCACTGATTAAAGACATAAAACCAATTGCCGAAATCATCGCCGAAATGGTCTCCTGAGCACGCCGGCTCGGAGGAAACGGTATTTTATTTTTCCTTTTTCACGCAGCCTGGCTTTTTACCCGCTTAGTCCTGAAATGCCTGTAAACAGGCATACGTGTCGATTCTTTTGCCCGTGAAAACGGGCTCTGCGGTCTTTCGGAAACCACAACTCCGGGCAAACGCGCGTGCCTCCGTTATTGAATTTCATAGCACGCCAGTATCTCGCCAAAATAAAGAGTGTGGTAATCCTTGCGCGGGTATAGCGCCCGTTCACAGGCTGCGTCAAGGCAATCAGGTCTCATGGCGGCTTTGAAAACAATCCGGCACTCCAGATGAATGCCGGCGATGTCGATAATGGGCGATATCGTTTGCTGTCCGGTTTTTGTCTTCAGATTACATGCCTTGAACTTGTCCACATCGCGTCCCGATTTTGTACCGCAAAATGTCGTTTCCTTATGCATATTTCCGAAGGGAACGCTCAGTGTGAAATCGGCGGCTTTTTCGATGATCCCGAAAGTATGGCGGGTGGGACGCACCGCCACCATGACAATCGGCCTTTGCCAGACGAACCCGATCGTCGCCCAGCCGATGGTCATGGTGTTTACTCCGGCATCTGATTGAACGGTCAAAAATGCACCCTTCCTTATCTTCTCCATTACTTCCCGGGCAACGTCCATATAATTCAATTCCTTCATCACCTGCTCCTGAATAAAGATGTCTCAAATTCCCGGCATTTTGCCCCTTCACCCACAATAGTCAAGTCCATTTTGCCTCCCCGATGGAAGGCCTCAAGTTCGAACCTCCTTGTCGTTTTTGATTAAAAAGCCGCCCCCTTGTGGGGGCGGCGCTAAAAAAGATTCTAAAAGTTGTGTTGAGATTTATTGTTTATCCCCATTTTTTCTCCGCGGCTGCGTTTTGACCGGCAATGCGGCCGAAAATCAGGCAGTCTAAAATAGCACAGCTGCCCAGCCTTACCGCGCCATGCACGCCGCCGGTGATTTCTCCGGCCGCGTAAAGACCGGGAATAGGTTTATCCGTCATGACATCCATGGCTTGTGCTTTGACGTTGATATTCACGCCGCCCATCGTGTGGTGGACTTTCGGCATGAGCCTCAAAGCGTACCACGGTCCGGGGCCAAGCGGCTTTTGGTTCTTTTGCAGATACCTGCCCCACTCTTCGTCTTTACCGGCCAAAACACTCTTATTCCACTTCTCGACAGTTTCCTTCAAAGCGCCGGCAGGAGCGTTGTAAGCGGCGGCCATCTCGTCGAGTGTTTCGTATTTTTTGACAACCCCTCTTTCCATAAGCTTGGGCAGGGCTTCAGCGATCAAAACCTGCCCCAGCGCGTAACCCGCGGCGTCGGTAAAGGCGATGCACTTATTACCGGCTTTGATAATCGCGTCAGCACGGATCTTACGGTCGGCCAGCTCGTTGACAAAACGCTTGCCGGTGATCGTATCCACCCACAGACCGTACATGGCGCCTAAAAGCTGGGCAAAGAAAGGAGACAGGCCCATGCCTTTTTCATCAGGACTGCCCCACGGCCCCAGCTGAATCCAGGAAACCTGAATCGGAATGCAGCCGATACGAAGGGCTTCGCGCAGCGATTCGGAAGTAGCCCCCGGCTGATTGGTCGTCTGAACGTCTGCGGTCAGGCGGGGATCCTGAAGCATACGGAACTCCACGTCCGCTCCGAATCCGCCCGTACCAATTACAACCGCCTTTGCCGCCTTGATGTTTTTCAACTTGCCGCTTTCGGCATTCGGGAAAACATATTTTTCACGGATCTGCACGCCTTTGACCCGTCCGTCGGCGTCACGGTAAATCTGCGTCAGGTAGCACTGCATTCTGGGGACAACACCCAACTCTTTGAGCTTGGCCAACTGCTGTGTCACGATGGCCGACCCGCTTTGATTGTAAGTGCTGTACATACGCGGCACGGAATGACCGCCTTCCTGTGAAACCGTGTCTTTGTATTTAACACCCAGCTCATTGATCGTCCATTGTACTGTATTATTTGACTGGTAGGCCACCATTTTGGCCAGTTCCGGATGATTCAAATGCAACCCCGCGGTCAGCATATCCTTGAGCAACAGTTCCGGTGAATCCTGGATGCCTTCTTTGGCCTGCAGTGGGGAACCAGCCGCAGAAATAACACCTCCGTTAATAATGGAGTTACCGCCGGGAGTGCGCATTTTTTCCAACACCACTACCGATGCGCCGGCTTTTTTTGCCTCATAAGCGGCAGCCAGGCCGGCAAACCCGCTGCCGACAACGACAACGTCAAAAGTTTCATCCCATTTTTTGGGTATTGATGCTGCCTGGGCGCTCCAGGGAGCCAAAGTGACTCCGCCGGCGGCCAGACCCGCCACAGCTGCCGCCCCCGTCGCTGTTTTCAGAAAATTTCTTCTGGATAAAGACATATTCTTTTTGTTCATAAATTCCTCCTTAACTGTTTCGGTTGTCTGTCAAAATAATTCGTTCGCGCCAGAAAAACGCCGATTAATTTTACTGAGAGCAAATGTTCTTTACGTGGACTCTTCGCTGTGAACAAATACCCCTGGCCTGACTTTCATAAATAAAATAAAAATCACATGGTTTACTTCTTGTTTCGATGGAGTCTGTTTCGTTTGGTTGCCGCTTGCTGGTGGAAAGCTTATTCGAAATCATAAGGTGTTTTTTTTGTTTTTTTATCACAAAAGACAAAAACACACAAGGTGAGGATAAAAAAAAATAGCCGATGGTAAAGCCCTTGATTCCCTTTTCCTTTGCCTTTATCCTGCCTGGACCTCCCCTGGCCAATTAGTGAAAGACTCAATTTCTGCACTAAATTATCGATTTTATCTCTGGCATTTTTTCGCAAAAAGAGATAAGGGATTTTTCATAAAAAACATTTTGAATAATGCCGAATTCAGCATCAATATTAAACAAAGGAGATGAGTATGAACTATCTGCTGCAACCCAAAAAGTACAAAAGTCTGATGTCCGATGCAGGTTCCCGAGCCATCATGGATAAAACCATCGCATTTTTCGAAGCCATGGGGAAGACGAAGATCACTGAGGATTTCAATAAAAAAGTCTGGTACCGGGAGTTTGTCGATTTTATCGGCAAAGAACAGATCTTCGCCAAACTGCTCACCCCCAGTCAGTACGGCGGGGGTGATCCTGATTGCCGCTGGGACACGGCACGTAACAGCGAATTTTCGGAACTCCTCGCCTTCTACGGCCTCGGCTACTGGTACTGCTTTCAGGTCAGCATTCTGGGACTGGGGCCGATCTGGATGAGCTCCAATGAGAAGGCAAAAAAGAAGGCGGCCGAGCTGCTCAAAAAAGGTGCAATTTTCGCTTTTGGCCTGTCGGAGCGCGAGCACGGGGCGGACATTTACTCCACGGAAACCTCACTGACACCCAAAGGCGACGGAACCTGGGTCGCCAACGGGGAAAAATACTATATCGGTAACGGCAACGAAGCGGAAATGGTCTCCACGCTGGGAAAAATCAAAGACGGAACGGATGACTACGCCTTCTTTGTCACTAATTTCCGCCACAAGGCATATGAGCTGAAAAAGAACGTCGTTTCCCACCAACAGTATGTTTCCAATTTCGCCCTGCATGACTATCCCATCACGGAGGAGGACATGCTTTCGCGCGGCTCTCACGCGTGGGATTGCTCGCTCAACACGGTCAACATCGGCAAATTCAATATCGGGCCCGGTTCGATAGGTATTACCGAACATTGTTTTTACGAAGCAATCACACATGCCGCCAACCGCATTCTATATGGTATGCCTGTAACGGACATGCCGCATGTCCGTAAAAATTTCATGGACGCCTGGCTGCGTATTATCGGCATGAAGCTCTATCAGCGGCGCGCGACGGACTATTTCCGAAATGCCGGCCCTGATGACCGCCGTTATCTGTTGTACAACCCCACCAGCAAGATGAAAGTAACACTTCAGTCCGAGGATGTGGTGAATCTGCTGTGGGAAGTGATTGCCGCCAAAGGATTTGAAAAAGACACGTACTTTTCACTTGCCGCCTCCGACGTGCGCGGACCGTCCAAACTGGAAGGAACTGTGCATGTCAATGTTCAGCTCATCCGTAAATTCATGAAGAATTACTTTTTCAATCCGATGAAATATCCGGAGATAAAGCCGGACTTCGGGCTCAAAGACGATATGTTTTTATTCAATCAGGGTCCGACCAAAGGTCTGGGCAAAGTACAATTCCACGATTACAGACCCATCTTCGAAGCCAACAAAAATCTGCCCAACGTAGCTGTTTTTATAAAACAAATCGAGCTGTTCCGTGAAATGCTGGAAAAGGCGGGACCGGACAAGGCTCAGGATATGGATCCTTCCTTCTCCCTGCCGTTGGGCGAAATGTTCTCGGTGGTGGTTTATGGTCAGCTAATTCTGGAACAATCCGGTTTTGACAACATCGATCCGGAAGTGCTCAATCAGGTCTTCGACTTCATGGTTCGCGACTTTGCCCGTTTCGCGCATCAGATATACGGCATACACACAACACGCGATGATCAGCGGGAATACTTCGCCAAAATCATGATGATCCGCTCCGCCCGGGACGATGCACAATACGACCGTATCTGGAACAAGTATGTCATCTCACTAAAGGGCGAATACGCGATGAACGAATAAAAAACAGATCCGCTCACTAAAAAGGGAGAGAAGCATGCTTCTCTCCCTTTTTTTGTCCGGTAAACGCGAATAGCAGCCTGCCGGCCGTATGCGGGCGTTTGCTTCTATGAAACTCGTATGAATCTCCCCGTGCAAAAATAATTGCGACACACCCTCTTGGAGGGGGCAGGGGGAGGATGAAAAGCTTAAGTTTAGAGATCCCGGCAAGCCACGAGCTATTTGCACATTATTTACTGGATACCGGCCTTCGCCGGTATGACGATGTTGACGGTTTTTGACGATTGCGACACAGTCTCCAGTCGGGGGACACAAAGTAGTAAGCTTCGCGCTTAATTGCCCGTTCATGCTGAGCTTTTACTGACCGTTCATGGTGATATTTTATGGACCGTTCGTGCTGAGCCTGTCGAAGCATCCTTTAGCCTTTAGCCTTTATCCTTTAGCCTTTAGCCTTTAGCCTTTGTCCTTTAGCCTTTGTCCTTTAGCCTTTGTCCTTTAGCCACGAACCATCCGCCACCCTGCTACTCCAGTCCGTAGAGTTTCATTTTTCTGTACAGAGTGGCGCGTGAAATATTCATTATTTCGGCAATACGGTTTTTGCGCATTTTCTGGCGCAGATACATAGCGATCACCTGCCGCTCCTCCTCTTTCACAATCGGCTCTTCGTGAAACCTGATATCGTATCTGTATCTGCGGATGTGTTCCGGCACCAGTTCATATGTCAACTCCGCCGTATTGAGAAAACTAATCATTCTTTCAACGGCGTTCTGCAGTTCACGTACATTGCCGGGCCAGGGATATCTCATGAAGGCGTCAATCACCCTTTTATCGACCAGGGTAATCCTTTTTTTCATAGCGCTGGCGTAGCGCTTGATGAAATGGTCGGCAAGAACAGGTATGTCATCAGGTCTCTCCTTGAGCTCAACCATTTCAATCGTAAATACATTGATGCGGTAATAGAGATCTTCCCGGAAATTACCCCTGCGTACCTCTTCATGCAGGTCTTTATTGGTGGCGGCGATGATACGCACATCCACCGGCCGCACGCGCGTTCCACCGATGCGCAAAACCGATTTGTCTTCCAGCACTCTGAGCAGGGCGGTCTGCAATTCCAGCGGCGTTTCGGCGATTTCATCCAGAAAAAGTGTTCCTCCGTCGGCAAGTTCAAACTTTCCCTGATTGCCTCCCCGCCGCGAACCGGTGAAGGCTCCCTCCTCATGACCGAACAGCTCGCTGGCGATCAGGTCACGTGGTATGGCTCCGCAGTTGATTGCCACATAAGGTCCTCTTCTGCGGTTGCTGGCGTTATGGATTGCCTGAGCAAATACATCCTTGCCGGTACCGCTCTTTCCCAGAAGTAAAACGTTGGATGTACTCTGAGAGACCATTTTGGCCTGTTCAATCGTCGTCAGAAAACGATGGTTGCGTCCATAAATATCTTCAAAGGTGTAATTGGCCGTCGCCCCCATCATCTTTGTCACCATTGATTTTGCTCGTCTGATTTCATTGATGATGATTATTTTACCCATAGTTATACCACCCGGAGCGAGAATCGGGTTGCAGGTCAGAGTATAATCACCTGACGTTCGCTCTGTGAAAATGCGAACCTCGGCATCAGTCAAATTTTCGTTGCTTTCAATCAGCGCAAAAAAAGGGGCGTTTTCCGACGGCAGCACTTCACGTAATCTACGTCCGCGATCTTTCTCATCAAGATCGAACCGATCCCGTGCGATATCGTTAAACAAAGTGACACGGCCACCGGAATCAAGTGCGATGAGCGCTTCCTGTATCGAGGAAATGACCGCCTGCTGATGACTTGCAGCCATCTGCGCCTCTACCAGCGCCCGGCGAATTTTAAGCTCATTTTCTATCGCACTTGCTGCAGAGGCGACAATACCCAAAGTATGTGGGTTGCCCCGGTAATAACGACCGAAAATGGTGACAATACCGGCAAATTCTCCCTCCGCATCGAAAATCGGTGCACCGCAACCGATAGAGTCGTGGTAGAGCCGCACAAAGTGCTGAGAACCGAAGATCTGCATCGGTTTCTTGTAGAAAGCCACTGAAGCAGGCACTGTGTTACCTGAATACTGCTCCCTCCAGCAGGCGCCGACAAACCATCCGGCATTACGAACCAGGTTTTCTTCTTCAGGGTCTCCCAGAAAAGACAGCACATAAACGTCGCGGTCGAGAAGACTCAACAAGAAGCCTGATCCCTGTAGAAAACGGTAAAGATTTCTAATAAATGGGTAGGCAACATCGATCAATTCTTTATTCCTGGCCAACAGATCACTAAGCGCATCACCTTCCAGTGCCTGAATTTGCGGTTTGGCCAGTGGATTGAGTCCAAGATTGGTACAACGCAGCCACGATTCATAAATCTCTGCCGGGATGACCGACAAATCTACTTTCCCCCTGCCGGAAACGAATTTCTGCCACTCCTTGAATGTCTCCTGATGAAACTTCTCGTAATATTCCAGTCCCATCAGCTTGACATCTTTGTGCTGCTTTCTTTTTGCTTTTGCCGGCGCATCTGACATTTTCATTTGCCTCCATTGTATAAAGTCTGCTCTTCGTTGATTTTGGAAAATGATTGATCGGGCTAACTCATGCTTACGGTCGTAACCTGCCTTGTCACGATGATCACCCCGACCATATTACAAAAGTGTATCATAAATGTCTCATAAGTGTATCATTGAGACAATAGTGAATCATTTATTGAGACACAAATCAAGGGTAAAAATATTTATATCAATTAAATCAATAAGATATTTTTTCTTCCTATTTGGCATGTTCTGTGCTAAACAAAAGGCAACCACTGAGGAAAAGTAAATATTCATCAGTAATCAAGGTAAAAAATTGTTAGAATTAAAAATATCCAACAATTACGCGTTTTTTCCTGGGAACAAGGCCTTGCATAACAGACCCTGGCAAAAATATTACGACCATGCTACCCCTGTCTCCATCAGGTATCCGCATTTTCCTGTGCAAAATTTTCTGTATATTGCCGCTTCTCAAAGTCCTACCAAAGCAGCCACAGATTTTTTCGGCTCAGAAATGACCTTTTCTCAGATACGGATTCAGGTGCTTTGTCTTGCTGACGCTCTTTTGCAGATAGGCGTAAAAAAAGGCGACCGGATCGGCCTGGCTTTGCCTAACTGCCCCCAGTATATTATCTCCTATTACGCCATTTTGGCCGCAGGCGCCATCGTCGTGAATCTGGATCCCTACTATACGCATAATGAACTCAAATTCATGCTGGAAAACACAAATACCAGACTGCTCGTCACATTCGATGCAGCAATGCAGACAATGCGTCCGCTGGGTAAAGAACTGGGCCTGACGCTGATTGTCACTAGAGTAACGGATTACGCCGCCGGAATGGGCGTCAGCTCAAGAAAAGATCTGGAGCTTGAAGAGGGCTGGCATCATTTCTCAGAACTTATCGAAAGCTGCTCACAGACACGGATCCCCCGCGTCGAAGTCACCTCCTCCGATGTCGCCCTCATTCAATTCACAGGCGGAACAACAGGACTTCCCAAAGGGGCACTGCTGACGCATGGTAATATTGTTGCTGCCACGCTCCAGGCTCTCAATTGGGGAAAAGGAATTTCGATTTATACACCTCACGCAAAACGTAACGTTTTAAGCATCATTCCTTATTTTCATATTTACGGCAATGTCTCGGCGATGAACCTGGCGATATGCAGCGCCATTACGCAAATATTGATACCCCGCTTTGAAGTCGACGAGGTCCTGGGCACTATTAAACGGATGGAGCAGGTTTTTTATTTCCCAGCCGTTCCTACAATGATCAAGGCGCTTGTCAATCATCCCAAAATTTCGCAAACAGATCTCTTTCAACGCATTCGCCTGCTCAACTCCGGCGCCGCACCCATGCCCGCTGAGCTTAGCCGGAAAGTCCAGGATCTGGGCACTCTCTACTTTGAAGGGTGGGGAATGAGCGAGACATCGTCGCTGGGGATTTCCAACCCTTTACTGTCAAGCCGCACCGGTTCCATAGGCGTGCCGCTCATGGACAATGATGTCCGCCTTGTTGACCTCGAAGAAGGTGTGCACGATGTCCCTCCCGGCGAACCGGGAGAAATATTGATCAAGGGCCCCACGGTCATGCAGGGCTACTGGGAAAATCCCGAAGAAAGCAGATTGCAGCTGGTTGACGGATGGCTGCACACAGGTGATATCGCCCAGACCGATGAGAACGGGTATTTTTATATCGTCGACCGCAAAAAAGATATGATCATTGCGGACGGCTTCAACATCTATCCGCGGGAAGTGGATGAAGTTTTGTATCAACATCCGAAAGTGTCTGAGGCGGTCACGATAGGCGTCCCGGATGAATACAGTGGTGAAACAGTTAAGTCCTTTATTGTCGCTAAACAGGGAGAGTCGCCCACCGCAAGGGAAATTACTGATTTTTGCCTGACCAGACTCGCCGCTTACAAAGTACCCAAACTCATTGAATTCCGGGAAAGCATGCCCAAATCAGTTGTGGGCAAGATCCTGCGCAAAATTCTGCAGGAGGAGGAGAAGTCCAAATACAAGAATAAAATAACCGGCTGATGCTGTTCAGCCGTAAACAATCCCCTTTTTTTCCTGCCGAGAGGAAGAGGGGGACAGAGAACAAAAAGCATCTCCAAAATGCTTTCTCTGACCCCTCTTCCTCATCCCCCCCAGGCCGACATAAATCTTTTCGTCTTTGTCCTCGTTTAAAAATCTTTCCCCATTGAGGAAAACAATATTTGTCCGGTTTTTGCAATCGCCTGCATGCGTCAGCTGTTGTCCTTTTTCCTTGCCCCTTCGGCTCTTTCAGTGTAGGGATATTCCACACAACCAGAAAAAGGAGGCAACCCTTCCTTACGTCTGGGTCTTTTCGCGCAAGATGAACCACCAACATATCCTTAAAAGGAGACTAATATGAACGAAGCAGGCAGCCGCAAAATTACAGAAATTAAAATAAACACGGAAAACCTCTATCGCGAAGAATCTTTTACCGACCTTAATTTTGCCACTATCAGGTGCCTGACGCCGGTCAAGGCGGACGGTTCGCCCGATGTGAGCCGGGAACCTGTCTTTACCGGCATGACGCAACTGATGTCACCCAACGGGCCGATCCCGGTAACTTGCCTCATTGAAGACGCCAAAACACTGGCGGAAGCAGCGGCAAAACTTCCCGATGCCATTGAAAAAACCGTCCAGGACATGATTGCCAAAGCTAAGGAAGAACACAGAAAAGAGACATCCGGGCTGATTGTTCCCGGCCAGTAATAAATTTCCTTTCATTGTCTTTAGGGAAAAGTTCTGGCGGACTTTTACAGTGATCAATAACAGACGCAACATTTTATAAGGAGATGATCATGATTACAGACGCGATAGCCGCATGGCACAAGCTGGTACAGGACCGCGACGCTCAGGCTCTGGACAACATTCTGGCTGAGAATGTAGTTTTCCACTCCCCCGTCGTTCATTCACCGCAGGAGGGAAAACAAATTACCACTCTCTATCTGACAGCCGCTCTTCATGTTTTAAACAATGATTCATTCAAATACCTGCGCGAGGTTGTTTCCGGGTCAAACGCAGTTCTGGAGTTTCTGACAGTAATCGATGGCATCACCATCAACGGCGTGGATATGATAACCTGGAATGAGGAAGGTAAAATAATCGATTTCAAGGTAATGCTCCGGCCGCTCAAAGCCATCAACCTGATCCATAAAATGATGGGGGACATGCTGCAAAAAATTAAATAGCGATTCACCCCACTGTGTGGAGGGTTGGAGGCTGGAGGATAAAGGACAAAGGCTAAAGGCTAAAGGCTAAAGGATGCTTCGACAGGCCGAGCAACCAGCGGGGATGACAATATAGTTGTTTTTATGTGGTTATGCAAACGTCCCGGTTAATTAACGGCGGTGTTTTTTGTAGCCGAGCCACACCCAGATTGCGCCCCAAAAAATCGTCACAGGTAAAAACGCAACCAAAATGAACAGCCGGTGATTGCTCTCCCACGGCTTGTAATAAACAGTACAGGCGCTGATCCAGATGAGCGTCAGCAAAATGGCTAGGCGCATTCGGCCGGTGAGGCTGATTTTGGCATTGCCAACGCCCGCCCGCGCTGTGTTTCTGCTTCGGACATCAGAGTGCCGTGGGGACGGTGTTGCGGTCTTGTTACCCATCAGGCGCGGAACAAAAATAATCGCCAGGACGATTGCCGCCACTACCAGAATTTCCTGCATCGGTCACCTCCCGGATACCGGCTTCGTTTAATGTATTTCCGGTGTTCCCGGCGGGTTGCCTATAGCACAGATTAAATGATACTTCCACGACCTGAAAACGCGGCGGCCAAATCGAAAAAGGATTGACAAATTTCATTTTTGCAAGCAATTCTTGCTGCCGACATCAATAAAGGAGGTGACGTATGTGCTATCCCATCCGCTTATTTGTCCTGGCACTTTTTGTCATATTGTTTGCCGGTCTGGTTTTGTGTACAGCCGGTGCAAATCAGGAATCATCTCCGGACATAGAGCAAAGCTTTTTGAAGGCCAAACAGGCTTATCTGGAAAACAATTTAAACCGGGCGGCAACGTACATAAATGATGGTGCGGCCTATATGAAAAATCAGGCACAAAAGGCATCTTCAAAGGCTAAACACTCTCTTAATGAGTCGGCCCGGGAGCTTGAGGAACTGGCGGTGGACGTCAAGCAGGGGCTGGTGTCATCACCGAAAAAAATTGAAGATGCCTTTGCCCGCGCCCATCTTGCCCTTGCCTCCAACGAGCACATCAGGGCAACAAAATCATGGTCTCAAAAAAAATATGATCAGGCCGGGGAGGCCCTTCAGTCAGCCAATGAGCATGTGGAAAAAAGCTTAAGCTGGGCGGGAGAAAAAATTGAAAAAGGCACCACCGACGTTATGACGAAATCAAACGAACTTGCGGCAAAGCTCAAACAAAAGGGTGCTTCCGTTTCCGAGGAAGCAGGCAAAAGCCTGCGCGACATCGGTAGTTCGATTGAAAATTTCAAAAAGAGAATTTCCCCCTGAAAACAATGCCGGATAAATTACACCTCTCACCGTCTTTGTGCCGCCTGCCGACTCGGGACAAGCTCCATGATCAGTAACGATTTGTTAATCAGTCTGCTTGTGGCAGTGCGCGACAGCCGGCTTTTGTGGGACACGCTTGGGCCGGTTTATAACCGGCGTATCCGAAAACCGATTTCCGGACTTTACGATCATGTCGCTCTGGAAATGGCGCAAAACCGATACGATCAGATTCTCGATGTCGGATCCGGGCGTGGCTACGGCGCAATCGCAATATCCAAAAACTCTCCGTTGTCACGTATAACGGGAATCGACTACTCGCCGATGCAGGTTCGGGCTGCAAGAAAATATGCCGCAAAAAACAAAGTGACAAACTGCCTGTTTCACAAGGGCAATGCCATGAGCATCCCCTACCCTGACCAGACATTCGACGCGGCTGTCAGCATCGGCTCCATCAAACACTGGCCGTCCCCCTCACGCGGTCTGAGAGAAATATACCGGGTACTGAAACAGGGGGGCTGCTTTACTGTTTCAGAAACGGACCGTGATGTTTCCGATCAGGAGTTGGAGGAATTCATCTCACGTTTTCAGGTATGGTTTTTACCGGACAGGCTTCTTTTGTGGGGGCTGCGCCATGTAATCTTCGGGCAGAGCTTCTCGGAAAAAGAATTGGCTGAAATGGTAGCGCAGGCCGGCTTCACAGATCTCCAAAGCACACGTGTCGGCCAATGTCCCTACGTTTTGATACAGGCACACAAATAGGGGAAGGAAGGTGCTTTGCCGGTGACAGGCAGCCGGCTGATTATTTTTTCCAACACCCGGCAGGCCCTGTCCATTCTCTCAGGGCAGTGGCCGGTGAAATTATCACTTGATCGTCACAAACAGCAAGGCTCGGGTCAAATGACGGCAAACCCCTTTTCCAGATCGGCAACGATGTCTTCAACATCTTCGATACCAACGGCCAGGCGAAACAGATTGTCCACAATACCCAGCTCATATCGCTCCGGCCGGCTGTAGCGGTGGTAGGTCACAGTCGCCGGATGCGTAATCAGTGTTTCCGTCCCGCCGAAGCTCGGCGCAATGTAGATCATCTCCAGCGCGTCCATGAATCGCTTTGCCGCGTCCAGATCGCCTTTAATCGTAAAGGTAACCACCCCTCCCCCGCCTTTCATTTGCTCTTTGGCAATGGCATAATGGGCGTGGCTTTCCAAAAACGGGTAGTAGGCCTTCTCTATTTTCGGATGCTTGTCGAGGTATTCCGCAATGATGAGGGCGTTTTCATTTTGTGCCCGGACTCTCAAGGGAAAGGTTTTGAGACCGCGCAGTAAAAGGTAGCAGCAGTGCGGGTCGATCACGCCGCCCATGGATTTGTGCAGCTCGCGCACTTTGCCGACCAGCTGTTTTTTCCCCAGGAGAACTCCCGCCAGGATGTCATTGTGACCGGCGAGATACTTGGTTCCGCTGTGAATTACCAGATCTATGCCGTAGTCCAGCGGTCGCTGGTTGTAGGGCGTGGCAAAGGTGGAATCAATGATCGTTATGACCTTATGCTTATCGCCGATATGACGGAACTTCACCATGTCGAACACGTTAAGATAGGGGTTGGTCGGTGATTCGGAAAAAACAAAACGTGTATTTTCTCTGATGGAAGAATCCAGGAGTTCATAATCACCGAAAGGCACTATCGTGCAGTCAATGCCGAAGCGCTTAAGATAGGTGCGGCAGAACTCAAGCGTCCTTCCGTAGCAATCATCCGTAATTACAATATGATCGCCTGATTCCACCAGGGCAAGGATGGTGGTGGTAATCGCCATCATCCCGGAAGAGAAAACAAGTGCGTCATCGGCGGAATTCAGGACCATCAAACGTTGCTGGGCCACGATCTCGGTGGGGTTTCCATATCTGCCGTATTCATAGCGTTTCTTGGCATTTTTGGTGTAGGATTCAATTTCTTTACTGTCTTTGAAGAAGTACGTCGAGGATTGCACAATAGGGGTGGTTATCGAGTCGGCGTAACGGGCCCTGTCTTCCCCGGAGTGAATCGCCTTTGTAAAAATTGATTTTTGTTTTTCTTTCGGGCTCATGATTTCCTTTCCAGACAGTCTTTTCGGATACATGCCTGATTTTTATTGACCGGAGTATAGAGAGAAGACATCCGCCTGTCAACGTCAAATTCACAAACAGAATCAGGTGAATATTACAGCAAACTATTGACATTTATGGAGAGAATCTCTACATTGAGACAAAAGAAATCAGGAAGTCCCCGTATGCCGATTTATGAATTCGAGTGTGAAAAATGCAAAAAGCAATTTGAAGTTGTGACACTGAGCTTGAGTGAAAAACCCAAAGCCGCCTGTCCGGCCTGCAAATCCAAAAAAACACGCAAAATGATCTCCCGGGTCAGCAAAGGGAAATACAGCGGCAACTTCTCCGGTACCTCCGCCCCGACCGGCGCGCCGGCAAGCTCCGCCTGTGCTTCGTGTACTTCGACAAACTGCTCGAGCTGCGGCCATTAAAATCGTTTTTCATCATCCAGGACGTGTAAACGGACCTGGTAAAAATATTTTTCTCCGCCTCCCTCCGGCAAGCCGGCCCTTCCTCCAGTTTTCAGTGCGTGGTTCCTCGCCCGCCAAGCATGTGTTTTGAGTTTTTTCAGCTTGCTTTTTTTTCTCCGGAAAGTTTAGGATGCTCTCTATCATGACCAGTCGAAAATAATCAGTTTTTCATTGTCTGGCCATCTCATGTCTTAGTATCGGATGATTTTACCAGCTTCTGGCCCTGCTCTCCCTCTGACTTCTTACACCGGACGCGCTTTTCTCTACCGTCATTTGAGAAACAATAAACCTTCATCCTGCCCCGGGGCGGGGCGCAAGTGTTTATTTGATATGACCGGGAAACCTAAAACATCAAACGAAAGGAGGGCAAATGAGCAGTATTTACAAAGTCATTGAAATTATTGGAGGCAGTGAAATATCCTGGGAAGATGCGGCCAGGAAGGCAGTGGAAACAGCCGCCAAAAGCCTTAAGGAAATTCGCATTGCCGAAGTCGGGGAGCTCGATATGCGTATTGAGGACAACAGGGTGGTAGAATATCGTGTTAAACTGCGTGTCTCATTCAAATATCTGGCAGATTAAGGCGATCAGCTGTTCCCCGGTCTTATCACGACAACCGATGCTGTTCGGCCGGGGAATAATGAACCGGAAGTGTATTTTTGCCGGCCACGGATAACTTTGATGGGGGAGCCCCAAACCCGGGCTCAGCCCAAGCCCCTCTCACAACTTGGGCTGTCAGGCTCGCATATGGGGCGTTGACCATTTGGCCTGTCTGCACGTGCCGGAGCAAACTGTCATCAGGGCGCTTCCCCGGCGCGCTTTTCCCGGCGGCAACATTTTCGTTACAGTAGCTCCATGGCCTGTATGAGCCTTTGCCCCCTGGGTAACTGTCGCGATCTTTATCTTTACTCGCTACTTGACCGCGGCTGAAAGATGGTTTTTCAGCTCCTGCAAGCCGTTCCATATTTCGACACTGCCTATGTATCTTCTCATGTCCGCAGCTGAGTATCTGATCAGGCAGGTGGGCGTCTGGTTGATTTTGTGCTCCTTGATCAGAGCGCCCATAAGGGGAAAGACAGATTTTTCATTCATTGACGCCCATTTAATTTGCCTGCCCGCCAGGTACCGGGTCAATGCTTCTTCATCCCGAATGCCCTTGTCCATGGCTGCCTCAAACAGAGCTTTGCGCACACGCAGAGCATTGTCGAGATCCGGCTGCGCATTAACGGCCTGAAGATAATACTTTGCATATATGGGCGTGGCACGGTTAAAGGGAACATCGATAAACTTGATTTGAACTTTGTGTGTGGCCAGGAGCTCCTTTAGCAATCCCTCCGCCTTTTCGTCAATGATCTTGCAGTGTGGGCAAAAATAATCGGAAAAAATTAAAATTTCGTGAGTTCCTGTGCCGAAATAAGGGATCACACGAACCAGTTCCTGCCCGTGAACCTGAGTAAACGGCCAGACAAGAACCATTAAAATCGGTAAACATCCGGCGGCGCCCAATAAAAACAATTTAATTTTCTTTATCTTTGACAGCATATGTGCCCCTCCCTGAAAAATAACCGTTATCCGGCTGTCTCGACAACATCATTGAAAAGTGTTTCAAGCCTTTGGCATTTAGCACAACTGGTTCCCGGAATCTCAATTTTCATAGCAATCCCCTATTTCTTAACAAAATTCAAGATTTTCTTATGATCTTCGGCGTCGACCACGAGCAGTTCCTCGACGTAGCCGATAAAATCGAGAACACTCGCCCCCCCTGATCTCTGAAATAATTAAAAAACAGGACGCCATTACTTTGTTTGGACCTGTATTTTTGCCTCTTAATTTTGTTATTTTTAAAACTTTGACGCATTTTCCTGAAAACAGGCGTACCGGTATCTCTAATATGCCGGGCTACACCCGACTGAGAAACATGATACCCTTCATAAAACCAATTGATCTCAAAATCAGGTGATATACAATTTTTAGTTGAAAGTTGAAGTGTGGCTCCGTCCGTGGTAGTGACCACGGACCCTGATGCCAATCAAAGAAAGGAGCCACATATGAAACTAGACACAAAAAAGCGTAAAAAAGCAAGAAAAGGATTTGAGCAAGTTTATGGACAGTGTGAGCTGACACAGCGAATGTTTACTATTTTGCAGACTGGCAAACAAGGCCTTGACGCACTTCAAATGGAGCTTGGCGTAATGCTATGTGAGACGATCATGGACATGGAAAGGGAAGCCCTTTCCGGTCCTGACTGGTCACCCATCAATAAAGGGGTATACAAATGGGCCTACCAGCCCGGTTCTGTCTATTTAGGTGATCAAAAGATTCGTGTTCGTCATCCACGCTTAAGGGGTCCTCAAGGCGAGATTCATCTGAGCAGCTACTCACAATTAAAGCAACCCGGTTCCTTTTCTGAAGAAATGCTCGGCAGGGTGTTGCGGGGCATATCCTGTAGGCGCTATGGCGAGACCGTCATAGATGCAGCCCGTTCGTTTGGCGTATCAGCCTCATCGATATCCAACAGGATCGTAGAGGCCACAAGCCGTAAGCTTAAGGAATTCAAGGAATGTAACCTTTCGGAGCTCAACATTTTTGCCATTTTTATCGATACCATCCATCGCGCCCAAGACGCTTTTATTGTAGCTTTGGGCATTGACCGTGCTGGAGAAAAGCATCCTCTGGGATTCTGGCAGGGTGCTACGGAAAACAGCGACATTTGCCGGGAGTTATTTGCGGATATGCAGGCGCGTGGTCTGACTTTTGGCAAAAAGACCCTTTGGGTTACCGACGGCGGCAAGGGGATCATCAAGGCCCTCAGAGAATCTTTCGGCACAAAGCTTTTACACCAGCGTTGCACGATACACAAAGACCGGAATATTCAGAAGCATTTGCCCAAACGGTATCGTAAAATGGCGCACCGGCGCTTTACTGTTGCTTTGGAGCAAAATTCCTATGCCGATGCCAGGCAGATGCTTTTGGATTTTGAGAAATGGCTCAGGAGTATTAACGAATCGGCTGGAGATTCTCTCAGGGAGGCCCTGGAAGAACTTTTGACCCTTCACCGCTTAAAAGTGCCTGCATTACTGAGGAAGACTCTCACCTCGACGAATCCCATCGAGAATATGTTCTCAACCGTAAGGGACTGTGAGGCCAATATCAAGCGGTACCGAAGTAGTGCCATGTCTCAACGCTGGCTTGCGGCGGTTTTATTACACTGCAAAAAAGGATTCAGGCGCATTAAGGGTTATACCGATATTGCTGACCTGCTTATAACGATTGAACAACATTTTGGTGAAGAAACAGTGAATGCCGCATAACATCATGACGTCGGAGCTGACTTTGTTTCAACTAAAAAATTGACATCACCTGTGACACTGGATGAATGGGATAAATCGAGGTATGAAAAATCCGGATACATCAGATGGCAATCAATTTTACATTTCTTTAGAACCCTCCACTGCGCATAAAAAATAACTCTTGACATTACCCATATTCTGCGTTAAGCGGGCAGACAATTCAACACCGTAACATCATTATATTTTTAGTTGGCCGCGTATAAAAGTTCCAGGGAAACAGCATCAGGCGGCCTTCGCGAAAGGCACAGGCCATGGATACTTCTGTAAGAGGTTCAGAGGCGCAATTTCTGTTTTCCATTTCGGGGGCTCCACCCCTGGCCGTAACGGAATTTACGGTAACCGAACAACTA
>Ga0255346_1003177_pt1 | contig 19672 bp, 16 predicted proteins | sample wastewater_treat_FD_194410 | JGI IMG/M metagenome (GOLD analysis project Ga0255346, IMG submission 194410) | Wastewater microbial communities from Lulu Island WWTP, Vancouver, Canada - plant22 | ecosystem: Engineered > WWTP > Wastewater > Unclassified | place: Canada: Vancouver, British Columbia... | reverse complement strand
GTCACCGACGAGGTCGGTCCTGGTGTTGTTTACATGACCATGCACTTTGCAGATGGTGTCAACAACCTGACTAATACCGCACTTGACCCGATGTCAAAGATGCCAGAGCTCAAGCATTGTGCCATTGCTATTGAAAAGGCAGGAGGTAACTAAAATGGCAGCAAAAGGCGATATGGTCTATGCATGGGCGAAGGATGCAGAGATCCAGAAGAAAGGTGAGTGTGGTGGAGCTGTTACAGCCCTTTTAAAACATGCCCTTGAGAGCAAGATGGTTGACGCTGTTATCGCCATCAAAAAGGGTAAAGATCTCTATGATGCTGTTCCGGTTGTCATCACAAACCCTGAGGAGCTCATCCAGACGGCAGGTTCCCTGCACTGTGGTACACTCCTTATTCCAAAGCTTATCAAGAAGTACCTGAACGGTGCAAAGGACAAGAAGTACGCAGTCACCTGCAAGGGCTGTGATGCCATGGCTTTTTATGAGCTTGCAAAGAGGAACCAGATAAACCTTGACAATATCATCATGATCGGTGTCAACTGTGGTGGGTCTGTAAGCCCGGTTGCTGCAAGGAAGATGATTAAGGAGAAGTTCGAGGTTGATCCTGACAAGGTTACCAAGGAAGAGATTGACAAGGGTCAGTTCATCATCGAGTTCGAGGGCGGCCATAAGGGTATCAAGATCGACGATCTTGAAGAGGAAGGGTACGGACGCCGCTCCAACTGCCGCCGGTGCAAGATGAAGGTCCCACGCCAGGCTGATATTGCAGCAGGTAACTGGGGAGTCATCGGAGACAAGGCAGGTAAGGCCACTTTCCTTGAGATCTGCTCTGAAAAGGGTGCAAACCTTGTAAACGACGCACAGTCAAAAGGTGTTCTTGAGACAAGTCCTGCTGATCCAAAGGGTATTGAGATCAGGGGCAAGGTCGAAAGGGCCATGTTAAAGCTTGGAGACGAGTGGAGACACCGTGACTTTGACGGTCTTGGAAAAGGCAAAGACCGCCTTAAAATGATGATGGAAGAGTCTTCAAAGTGTGTCAAGTGCTATTCCTGTATTGAGGCCTGTCCAATCTGTTACTGTGTCGAATGTTCGACGAAAAAGCCCTGGTTTGTCGCACCTGGAGTTCTCCCGACCAGCTTCATGTTCCACCTGATTAGGTTTGCACATGTGTCTGACTCATGTATCAACTGTGGCCAGTGCGAAGAGCTCTGTCCGATGGAGATACCAAATGCACTCTTCATGCACTCCCAGCAGGTTGAGATTGAGAAGATGTTCGGCCATGTTCCAGGAAGGGATATGACTCCGCCAATCCATGCTCTTGTTGAAGAGAAGGCAGAGCGTGCCCGTCTTGACGCAACCGGAACTGATTCCATCTTCACAAACATCTTTGCAGATGAGTGAGCCTGGTTAACCAGGATAACCCCAACCTTTTTTTCTTTATATCTCCAGTATCTCACAGGCAGGAATGATTCTTCTTTCCTCAGGTGAGGTGACAGGTATGAAGCAGGCGGATTGTATATCTTCGGGAATTACAAAAGAATGCCATGTTATTAAGGTAGCCGGGGATGAGACCAGGGATGCGACGGTGGAGGTATGCACCGAGTCCAGGGTAATTTTTTCATTGAACGGCTGTGTTGTGGGTGATTTCTCTATAACTCCTCTTGATCTTGAGGCTTTTGCTGTCGGTTATCTCATCTGCGAGGGATATATCTCCTCGAGGGAAGAGATTGAGGAGATACAGATAAGTCTTCCATGCATCTCGGTTACTACGAAGGATAGAAAAGTTCCGGCCAAGGATTTCTCAATGAACAGTTCAGGTGGATCATGCCGCGACCTGCTACCGGACGGAGAGCTCTCTCCTCTTCCTGACGGTTTTGTCGTGAATGCCAGGACAATCCTTCAGTCGATGGACAAGGTGAATGATTACTCTGCCATATGGAGACGAACCGGCGGGATGCACTGTAGTCTTATAGTAGACAGAAACGGGGTTGTTGTATCCGGTGTTGAGGACATGGGCAGGCACACCACCGTTGACAAGGTAGTTGGCATGGCGGTCTTAAAAGGTGCCTCTCTTCCTGATTGTTTCCTCGTCAGTTCAGGCCGGCTTCCGGTTGACATGGTTGCAAAGGCTTACCGTGCAGGAATACCTGTCATGGTATCTAATAATGCTGCTTTTGCCGGCGGGATAGAGTTTGCGAAAAAGGTGAACATGACCCTTGCAGGGTTTGCAAGGCCTCCAAATATGACCATTTATACAGGTGCCGGGAGGATCTTATTCTCTTAAAACCCAAAATTTTCAAGGGTCAGTCAGTTGTTCTTCTCTAATTCGTGATTAAATTACATGGCAGAACTTCTGCAATAAACCGGTAAACCTGTTTATAACCATGAATTACAGTTGGTATGCACGGAATTTCAATTATCCAGGGAATTGGCCAATGCATCACAATTGTGCTGAAAAGTTGGATAGTGTATTGGGCAGGTGCATCCAGGAACGTTTTTTACCGGAATACATATCTTCCTTCCTGCTATTTCGACGAATTCCACGTGAATATCAACCATGTAGGTCTCTTTTAATGTCATATTAGTAATCACTTCTTCAGCCGGACCTATACTGATAAATGATCCGTTTTTCATAATCCCGACAAGATCTGATACCATAAATGCATGATCAGGAAAATGTGATGTCATGACAATGGTAATGCCCTTCTCCTTAAGTCTCTCAACAAGAGAGAGGACCTGCATCTGGTTTCCAAAGTCAAGATGTGATGTTGGTTCATCAAGGAGTAAGAGTTCAGGTTCCTGGGCAAGAGCCCTGGCAATTAAAGCCATCTGATGCTCTCCGCCGCTGACTTCATTTATTGATTTATGCATAAGGTGCATTATCCCTGCTTCCTGCATTGCATGAAGAGCAATTTTTAGATCATTCTCATCCGGAGAAGAAAAAGCAGAGATATAGGGAGCCCGGCCCATCAGAACATATTCAAGGACTGAAAACGGAAATGCTACCTGGTAACCCTGGGGAACATATGCGATTCTTTTTGCGAGAGTTTTTCGGTCAATTTTTCTGATATCAATCCCATCAATCCTGACCGCCCCATTCTGATATTCAAGAATGTCAATCATGCATTTCATCAGGGTCGACTTTCCTGTTCCATTTGGCCCGATAATACAGAAAATATCGCCGGGCTGGAGTGAAAAGGAGATATTTTTAAATACGTCCCGTTTTCCATCCCAGCTGAACTGAAGATTATGAGCCGTGTAATTTATACCCATCCGGTCTTCCTCCGCCAGAGAAGGTAGGCAAAGAATGGAGCACCAAGTAATGCAGTAAGGATGCCAAGAGGGATCTCTGTTGCAATTATCGTCCTGGACAAATCATCCATGATGAGCAGATATGATGCGCCCATCACGATGGTAAATGGCAGGAGTTTTCTATAGTCCGGACCGGTTATCATCCTTCCAAGGTGGGGAATAACAAGGCCTACCCACCCGACGATGCCACTTATACAAACCGATGCAGCGGTTAAAAGTGTTGCACAGATGATGATGATCCTGGTAATTTTCTTTAGATCAATGCCCAGGGTCTTCGCCTCGTCCTGGCTTAATGAAAGGAGGTTAATTCTCCACCTGATGAGGATGAGAACGCCTCCTCCGAAGATAATTGCCGGCAGAATGGAAAGGATATCATTGTATCTGACCGATGACAGACTTCCCATCAGCCAGAATATTATGGTTGGAAGTTTCTCATATGGATCTGCTACATATTTGGTTACCGAGAGTAATGCTCCAAAGAATGCGGATACTATTACACCTGAAAGGACCAGCACGAGTATTTGTCCGGTTTTGTATAGACGTGAAAGAAAATACGATGTTAAAACAGCAAGTATTCCTCCGATAAATGCTGATACCTGGGTCATCCATGCTGCGGTTGAGAACAGAATAGCAAGTGCCGCACCAAATCCTGCTCCTGAAGAGACGCCAAGAATATCCGGGGAAACAAGAGGATTTTTGAATAATCCCTGGTATGCTGCTCCTGCCATGGAAAGGGCTGCTCCTACTATGACTGCTGCAATTATGCGGGGGAGACGAATCTGGAAGAGGATGGTCTCATCTGCATTTGTCCAGGTGGGTTCCATAGGATACACCAGTGATAATAGCATTTTTATGACGACAAGTGGCTCTACTTCATATCTGCCGATAAATAGTGACCATAAGATCACTCCAAATGGAAGCAGGCAGAAAAAAATCCGGAACGGGACTCCGATCCGCAATGTTGCCTTAACGGCCTCGAAATTGTATTGTTCCGAAGGTATGTGAATGTCTTTCATCTGTAGAGACCGGGTATTGATAGAAATATGCTCTGATGTATTCATAGTAAACCTTTGATAACCTGACTGCGGGTTTGTTAAGAAGAATAGGTATATAAGTGTAAAATAGATTACTATTTAGAACAAAATATCTCTTCGGAAAAAAACAGGAACGAAGAGACTGGATCAGGTGCTTAGCCAGGACAGGCAGGATTTCAGGGAGTGGATAAAACTACCCCCTGTAATGTCCAGGTTATGGTGAAAATTGCCCCAAATTTTAGCCAAAGTATATCTAATCTTTAATCTATTTATAATAATTATGGACCGGGTCATCTCTTCACATCTCCACTCCTGGAAAAAATCTCACCGAAGTCCGCTCCTTATCAGGGGTGCAAGACAGGTGGGGAAAAGCTATAGTGTCGAACAATTTGGTAAAAAAGAGTTTGAAAATTGTATTGTCCTGAATTTTGACTTTGATCCAGGTTACAAGTCAATATTCCTTACTAAAGATCCAAATTCAATTATTTCGCAATTAGAATTACTATTCCGCCAGACCATTACAACAGATACGTTGATCTTCCTGGATGAGATACAGGAATGTCCTGACGCTATCATGTCCCTTCGCTACTTTAAAGAGTTAAGACCTGATATCTTTGTGATCGGTGCGGGTTCATTACTTGAATTTGCATTTACCCCGGATATGAGGATGCCTGTAGGGAGAGTTCAGTTTTTAAATATGTTTCCGCTTACCTTTTCCGAATTCATGGGAGCATTAGGAGAAGAAAAGCTTATTTTTCATCTGAATACCGTACATATCTCTGATATCATCCCTCCTGCAGTTCATGAGAGACTCATCTCTCTTCTCAGGTCATATTTTATCCTTGGAGGAATGCCTGAAGTTATATACAGTTATCTTGAATCTGGCAGTTATCTTAGTGCTTCCCGTATCCAGGACGCACTCATTGAAACATACAAGAGGGACTTTTATAAATATGGAAAAAAATCAGAGGTTATTCATCTTCAGACCGTTTTTTCAGCAATTCCCAGGATGGTTTCAGAACAGATCAAATATGTAAACATTGATCGGGAATCAAAATCCCGTGAGCTCAAAAATGCACTACACCTGCTAAGTCTTGCCCGTGTCATCACCCCGGTCCAGGGAACAGATGCATCCGGTCTTCCCTTTGGTGCAACCCTGTCTGATAAGCAGAAGTACATCTTTCTGGACATTGGCCTTATGCAGCATCTTTGTGGATTAAACATTGAAATTATGGGCCCTACGGATATTATGCAGATTAACAGGGGTAGTCTGGCAGAGCAGTTTATCGGACAGGAATTACTGGCACTTGGGGATCCGTTCATCAGTTCAGAACTCTATTTCTGGGCACGTGATAAACCCGGGTCCTCGAGCGAGATTGATTACTGTATCACCAGGAAAGGAAGGATATATCCGGTTGAGGTAAAATCGGGAAAGACCGGTACGCTCCGGTCCCTGCAAAGATACATGCAGGAAAAAAATCCCCCGTTTGCCATCCGGTTTTGGGAAGGAGAATTGAGCTTTCATGATAAAATACTGTCTATACCGCTCTACATGACAAGTGAAACAGGCCGGCTTATTGATGAGGTATATGAGATGGCTGGAGATAACTTAGATAATACCTGATCTCCTCGTATTTTACTTTGCCGGGTATAAAAACCGGTGATATGCGTATGATAGCAGGTAGTTTATAATATTCTGTTTTGTGAGAGAAAAAAGGGAATAATTACCCGGATATTTTTGCTGATGCCTTGATAAACGACCTGGTCGGCTCGACCGACCGATAAGAGACATGATAGAATCGCTGGTAAAACTGGTCTGCAATCTCATCCATATTCCAGGTACATGTCTTTGGATGAAATGACCGGGCCAGAAGCATAAGGCCAAGTATCCATCTTGGACTTCCAAAGTCCCAGGATGGTGGCAGTTCAACAACCTTATTCTCAGTCACCGCTGGAACCAGGAGGGCATGGTTTTTGCAATATGCAATACACTCTTCTTTCGGAAGAGAAAAGAGACCGGAGATGCATATCCAGTCAGGATTGAGTGAAAGAAACTCTTCATGGGACAGGTTTACCCCGGGTTTTCCTGACCGTTTTATCAGTCTGTTCATAGGTTCCCCTCCTGCCACTTCCACGAGTTGATTCTCAAATCTGCCTCCGTTTAGTGAGAATATCGGGTATCCCATGGTGTAGAGAACGCGGGGCCTTGGCATTCCTTTCACTGCATCAGTAACCCTGTTTTTCATCTCTTCCAGGACTGACAATAACTCTTCCCCTGAATCCTTTTTATCAACAATTTCCGCCACTTCGCGGATGAGACCATAATATAAGGGAATCTTTTGGATTCGCTCGTGAATTGAACTTATCTTCCCATGGGAGAGATATAATTTCCACAACCTGGGAGCACAGAGTGGATCATCAACTCCAAGACAGGTGACAATTCCCTGGATACATTCAAGTGCACGGGTAGGCCTGTATCCGCCATCCATTCCCTCTTCTTCATACCTTGAGGAGGATGCCATTCCAGTGAGAGGGACCTTGTACCCGCATGAACATGTTCTGTTATCCAGAAATGTCACCGGTCTGCATCCCATTGGCCCGTACATTTCACGGGAGGATAATACATCTCCACAGTCCGGGCAGACTGTATTGATATACGCAGTTCCTGGCGAATTGAAGAGGTAAACATGGGAAGCATATTCACGTATCTGATCACACAGGAGCTCAGATTCCGGAATAGAAGGCTCAAACTCCTGGCCAAGGTCCCCAAATGCCATACATCGCATAATCTGGATTGGGATCTTCTCTGAAATTGAGACTACCTCTTTTGCCTGGGTGATAAGGTCGTTCTCCTGCCCTTTTGCATGCATCAGTGCAGTCTCTACATGGACCCCTGCCTGCACGAGCTTTTTGATGTTCTGTATGACGACACTGTCATTAATAATTCCACAAGCCCTGAGGTATTTCTCATCTTTCCCTTTCAGACCGATATTTATCATATCAAGAACCGGAAGGAGAAGATTTAAGGTATGCTCTGAAAAATATCCATTTGATGAGCATCCGACAAACATCCCTTTTTCTTTTGCCAGCCGGGCGACCCTGAGGAAAGAGGGAAGGGAAACCGTCGGTTCATTCAGACAGAAGACGATTCCCTTACAGTCATTCTTCTCCGCTTCATCGATAATCTCTTGTGCTGACTGGATTTTCAGACCGGTTCCCATATCATCAGGATTTCGGACCAAAACTTCTGATACACATCCTGGACATTTCAGATTACACCCGATTGTACTGACCTGAAGCGCTTTGGCCTGTGGAAAGGCATGAACAAATGGGATGGTCTCTACCGATACCTGAGTTATCATCAGCCAGTGATCTGGAAATCGCTCGGTTATTTCATCACTAACTGCGGTATACATACCACAGATACCAGTGCCACCATATGCGATATCACAGTGATGAGGGCAGTATGGACAGATGGTCATTCCCGCACCATTATAAGCCAGATGCCAGAATCGTCATTAATTAGAGAGTAGTTATGAACCCCGATATTCTCTAATACCGACCTGATGATATCAGGTGAACGGGATGTCATCCGCTCTTTCATTCCTGATTCAAAATCAGACTCTCTCTCTTTCATTGCTGCGACGATCTGCTCTTTTAATTCAGCAGTTCCAAAACCGCCCCCGATATAGGTCTTCCCACCAGGTTTTAAAACCCGGTAAATTTCTGAAAGCCCTTTTGGTAAATCCTCCCAGAAAAACCATGATCCTCTGCTGACGATGAGATCAAAGCTATTATCACCATAGGGAATTTCGCTTACATCCCCAAGTGCCGGAATGACTCTCCCGGTAAGTCCTTTTTCAGATACCCGGTTCTGACAGATCTCTATCATATCTGGTGAACAGTCAAGAGCATGAACCGTACATTCAGAGGCAAGTGCCAGGGCGTTTGCAAGATGCCCGGGTCCGCTACCTACATCAAGGGCTGTTCCGGAATGAATACCGGTATTAGTGACGATCTGCTCTGCAATAACCGGATAGATGGGAGCGAAAATGGTATCAGCAATCGTTAAAAATTCCTTGCTGTCTTTCTTTCCCATTATTTGACCATCTTTTCCTTTCATATGTCATCATTCGTAAACCGGGACATCAAGTAGCAGGCCATCTAATTGTGAGTCAGACAACTCTATTCCATAGAAGGATGAATAAAACTCATAAATCTTCTCTTTCAGCTGATCTGCCGTGAATTTTTCCGGGTACAGGGTATGGAGCATCCAGTACAGGCCTGGGATCTGGTTTGTTCCTGGTGGACGGTCAAACCAGGAGAATGGTGAAACGGGGACGCCATATACTCTGCCTGACTGAACTGCCAGGACATCTTTCCAGAGCGGATCGGTAAGAACTGATGAGGCAAATTTAGAATCACCGGCGATGATTACCTCCGGATTCCAGCTTAATACCTGTTCAAGAGAGACAGGGGTCATACCATAGCCTGGTGTGATGGTCGTGTCTGCAACATTTTTACCACCGCAGTAGTCGATGAGCATTGCATGCTGGGATCCACTTGGATCGGTTGCAAGACCGTCTGGTCCTTCTGCATAATAGACCATTATCTTCTCTCCATCAGGAATTGTCGATACGGCATCTTTGACGGTTTTCAGCGCAGTCTGATAATATGCAATCAGGGCTTCTGATTTTTCTTTTCTGTTCAGGATATCACCGATAAGTGAGATAGATTTTGCATACCCGGAAATGTTTGCGGTATCCTGGATTGTGACAAGTGGAATGGCTCCAAATTGTGTCTGTCTTTCCTCAACTGCTTTCACATCAACCGGATCACCGGTGATGGTTCTGCCTTCGAAGATGATATCAGGATTGAGTCTGATGAATGTCTCAAAGTTACCGTCAGTCTTTCCAAACCATCCTCCGACCACTGGAATGGACTGATATTGCTCAGGAATGTACTTTTTCTGGAGGGGGGTTAGTTCAGAATTCCATCCAAGCATGAGATCTGGTGCAATCAGGTACAGGGTCATCGTTGTTGGTGGAGCAGTACTTACAACACCGGTGATTTCTGCAGGGATGGTAAGCTCTCTGCCAAGTGCATCAGAAACCAAACGTTCTGATCCCTGAGTGTCTGCCGATACCAGTGATATGCCAGGTAAAATGATGCATATCACGAGAAATAATGCATATAGTCCTCTGTTTGTCATCGGATTCATTTGTCATCACCATAAGTTTCCGTTAACTTCCTACATCTGTTTATCTTATTAATTTAAAAAATAGATCTTTTGAGATTAGTCAACCTTTTATCATTAACGAAATCCCGATAGTCCCACAAAAGGTAGGTTTTTTTGAAAAAAGTTTAGGGCAAATACCCTGGATAGAAAAATTAGATCTTTTCGTAATATTTCTGGCTACCGCATCCTGGGCAAAGGCCGTCTTCAAGAAGATTTTCAGGAACCGGTTCGCCACATGACGAGCATGTTCCTGTCTTCCACTTCTGCTTATGTGTTACCTTAACCTTCACCTTCTCCCAGGAGAGCATCCCGGTGCCTTTGCTTATGATATCCTCGACCAGTCTCTTTTTCATGGTCTTTCCATCAAAGTCCGGCGTATTTGCAAACCATGCCCTGAGTACCGGAGTGTCTTCAATTTTTGCAGGATCAAGTCGTACCCTGACTCCTTCTGCATAATCACCATCGCTTGGCCGGTTCACTGTCATTGCAAACCTCCCGATATTTATCACTCTTAAACGGTGATTACCAGGGGTGCAGTGCAGGATCACCTGCAAAGGGTCAGGAGCACATTTTGAGGTTTCACAGACTGAATAAAGTTTTTCACCAGGTTTAGCACCAAGAAGTGACAGGGCATAGTCTACCATGTAAATGCCGATGAGCAGTCCTGCGGCAGTGCCCATGTGAAAGTCTATACAACGGTCAAACCAGTCAATAAGAGTATCACTGCTTCCATTTTTTTTAAGAAGAGAAAGAATCTCCTCTTTAGAATATTCGTCCCCATGTCTGGACATACAGATTATGTTTGACTTCATGACATATACAAATTGATATGCTTACCTCCATCAGACAATTTCAGGTTAACTGGAATGATATCTGAAACCATGGGAAAAATCAATCCGCATAGATCAACTTGTGAAATTATTAATTAAAGATCCATAATATGTCCTTGTCTTCTCACCAATATTCAACAACTCATGCGGCACCCCATGCCTATATTGCCCGGGCAGCTTCCATATTAATTTCCCATCTTTATTTTCTTTGAAAAATCATTGTTATTAATTAACTCATCACGCATTGGCCCAAGTAAAGTAAATTACATGTAGAATGAGATAAAGATCAACGAACATGGTTATTTGTACCATGATCTCCTCACCAATTTTCCTCATGATCGGCAGGACAAACCAAAACGGTTATCAATTCATATTATCCATGATGTATTGCCTGGATTGAAATTCCCGGGCACATGTTTAACGTGATGGAGGCAGAATCAACCCGAATTCGTGAAAGATTTCCCGAGTTCTTCTTTCATGAATGATTCTGCCTTTCTATAACGATAATATTGACAGGTGTATTACCTGGCTTTGATGGAAATATAATTTAATAAACTTCACTCTCAATTTCCAAAATTATGGCTTCATTGCTATTTTTTCACTGATAATCATCATTAAGCGCAGAGAATCGCTGACTTGACCGGAACCTTACCGGTAAATATACCAATACTCGTTATTTTATGACTAAATTAATTAGATGTTCCTGTTGTCAATGGCTATTCATAATTAAATAATAATAGTTATAATATTCGTTTTTTAAAGAAATTTATTAATATGATCACTTCACTTCCCCATTAATTCATCATTTCTTGATTTTTTAACGATGATATTATATACTTAAAAAGAAAATTTTTGTTATCACGGGACTGCCAGGAGACTTCTGGAATGCATGTTCTGTGACATGCATCATATCACCGGTTCTGACGGTCATATGGCTGTTCATCGACGGTTTTATTCATTAAGAGGAGCATTATGAGCACAATTTCTATCAATCTGATCTCCGGCCGCACCATACAGCAGGGTGCGTCAATGGAAGGCGGAAAAGATACAGACAAATACATGAAGGCGTGCGGGATCATCGAGATTGATGATTCTGACTTTAAACGCCTTGAGATCATGAAAAACACCAATGTCAGGGTGATAAGTGAGTTTGGCAATGTGGTTGTCAAGGCTGTTGAAGCGACACAGGGACCGCATCCTGGTGTTGCATTCATACCGATGGGACCATGGGCAAACAGTGTGACAAGTCCTGAAACATACAGCACTGGAATGCCCACTTTCAAAGGTGTCCCGATCACAATTGAGCCGGCGGAAAATGAAAAAGTATTGACCTCCATCGAACTTGTGAGGGAGAAATGCTGGGGTGATGCATGATGACAAAGACGATTACCGATGTTATCTGTCCTTTTTGTGGAACTCTATGTGATGATCTTACCATCACCACTGATGACGAGGGAAAGAAGATCCTGGATGTTGAAAATGCCTGTGCTATCGGGGCGGAGAAGTTCCTTCATGCATCTGATCATGAGCACAGGAAGACTCGTCCACGCAGACTCCAGGAGGATGGAACATTCAAAGACATAACATATGACGAGGCCATCGAATATACTGCCCAGATGCTTGCGACAGCGAAAAAACCGTCAATGTATGGCTGGTCCTCTACAAGCTGCGAGGCACAGAGCACAGGGCATGAGATAGCAGAACTCTGCGGAGCACTTGTTGACAATACCGCGGCAGTCTGCCATGGAACCACCCTTGTTGCAGTCCAGAATGTGGGTATTCCAAGCTGCACCCTTGGAGAGGTCAAGAACCGTGCAGACCGTATCATCTTCTGGGGATGTAACCCGGCACATGCACACCCGCGTCACATGTCCAGGTACTCCATCTTCCCCCGTGGATACTTCACCGGGAAGGGTCAGAAACAGAGGAAGATTATCGTCGTGGACCCAAGGCCTACAGATACAGCAAGCATTGCAGATGTTCACCTCCAGGTTGAGCAGGGATATGACTATGAATTACTCCAGGCACTTCGTGCAGCGGTCCGCGGACAAGAGATAAGCGGGGATATTGTCGCCGGTGTCCCGAAAGAGAAGGTCTACGAGGCAGCAGAGATGTTAAAGTCCGGCCGGTTCGGTGTCATCTTCTTTGGTATGGGAGTTACCCAGTCTCTTGGAAAGGATCACAATATCGATGCTGCAATCATGCTCACCAATGACCTGAACAATTATACAAAGTTCTCGATCATTGCCATGAGAGGTCACTATAATGTGACTGGTTCAGGCCAGGTCCTTGGCTGGCAGTTCGGATTTCCCTATTCTGTCGATCTCTCAAGGGGTTTTGCCAGGTACAACCCAGGTGAGACCGGGACTATCGAAGTCCTGAAGAGAAAAGAGATTGATGCCATGTTTGTCCTTGGCAGTGACCCAGGGGCTCATTTCCCGATGCAGTGCGTCAAAGAGATCTCAGGCCTGCCATCTGTAGCAGTTGACCCGCATATCACCCCGACCACTGAGATCTGCAAAGTCCATGTTCCGGTAGCCTTTGTCGGAGTGGAAGTTGGAGGAAACTGTTATCGTATGGACAATGTCCCGATTGAAGCCAGGAAGGTTGTCGAGCCACCGGAAGGAATGATGACTGACGTAGAGTTCCTGAGCGCAGTCTTAAAGAGGGTCAAAGAACTCAAGGCGAACTGAGGGAGAATAAAACATGAGCGAATATATCATTAAAAACGGAAAAGTATACGACCCGAAGACCGGGATTAAAGGGGATGTCTCCGATGTCTGCATAAAGGACGGAAAAATTGCAGAAAAGGTCTCATCAAAGGCAAAGGTGATCGATGCAAAGGGCATGACTGTCATGGCCGGTGCAGTTGAAGTTCATGCACATGTCGCAGGGCCAAAGGTCAACGAGGGAAGAAACTACCGCCCGGAAGATAAGCTCTTCACTTACAAGCCGACTGGTAAGAACACCCGCATGGCCGGTGGTTTTTCCATACCGACCACCTTTAAGACCGGGTACGAATATGCCAGGATGGGCTATACCACTGTGATGGAAGCTGCAATGCCCCCGCTTTATGCAAGGCATGTTCATGAAGAGATAAAAGACACGCCTATCGTCGACGAGGGTGCATTTCCTGTCTTTGGAAATAACTGGTTTGTCTTTGAATATCTCAAGAATGACGAGATGGATAATGTCTGTGCATATATCTCATGGCTGCTTCGCACAACGAAAGGGTATGCAATCAAGATTGTAAACCCTGGCGGCTCTGAAGCATGGGGATGGGGTGAGAACTGCACAACCGTGAATGATCCGGTCCCGTACTTTGACATAACACCAGCAGAGATTGTAAAAGGGCTTTTGACCGCAAATGAGAAGATGGGTCTTCCCCATTCTATTCACATCCATTCAAACAACCTTGGAAACCCGGGTAACTATGAGACTACTCTTGATACCTTAAAGATTGCAGAAGGTGTGAAGCCAAATAACAAGTTTGGCCGTGAACAGGTTCTCCACCACACTCATGTCCAGTTCCACAGTTACAAGGGTGACAGCTGGGCAAACTTTGAGTCCGGATCAAAAGAGATCGCTGACTACTTTAACAAGAACAAGAACATGACCATGGATCTTGGTTGTGTGACTCTTGACGAGACCACCACCATGACCGCCGACGGTCCGTTTGAACACCATCTTACATCGCTCAACCATCTTAAGTGGGCAAACGTGGATGTTGAACTTGAGACCAGCTCTGGTATCGTGCCATATGTCTATGACCCGAATATCAAGGTCTGTGCAATCCAGTGGTGTATCGGGCTTGAACTTGGTCTTCTTGCAAAGGACCCGATGAGAACTTTCATCACCACCGACCACCCGAATGCAGGACCGTTTACAAGGTACCCGCGTATCATGAAATGGCTCATGTCTGACAAGGCAAGACAGGATATGCTCAAGGGCTTTAAGAACTCTGACAAGGTCATTGCTGCAACCAACCTTGCATCCATCGACCGTGAACTGACAATGTTTGAGATAGCCCAGATGACAAGGGCAGGCCCGGCCAGGTCACTTGGTCTTTATGACATCTTTGGCGGTCTTGCTCCTGGAATGGATGCGGATGTTGCCATCTTCAACATTGATGAAGACAAGGTAAAGGATCCAGAGGACATCGAGAAGGCATTTAGTGCTGCTTCCTATGTCTTCAAGAGCGGCACAATGGTTGTTGAGAATGGAGAGGTTATCAGCAACGGAAACAAGCGTACCCTCTGGGTAGATGCGAAGATTCCGATGAACAAGCAGGTCGAAAGGGATGTTCAGATGAAGTTCCTCAAGTTCTACAGCATGAACCTGAACAACTACGAGGTCTCGAACCATTATGTTCCAAACCCGTATGTTATCGAGGTGGATAATTAAGGAGTGATGAAGATGGATATTGTAAAACTCACCCTTAACAAAGTTCCGGAACTGTTCCTTGAAGCAGAGAATATCACCCCTGACCAGTTTGCAGGAAAAAATGCCCAGCAGATAGGAGAGCTTCATGTCTATATGGGGAACCAGACCGCAAAGATCAGTGATTACTTCAAGGTTGAAGGAAAAGGCGGAGCAACTGCAGCAGATACCAGGATCGTCATATCAGGACCGACTGACAAAGTCAAGTACATCGGCATGAAGATGACCGCCGGGGAGATAGAGGTCCAGGGGAATGCTGACATGTATACCGCTGCATGGATGGCCGGCGGAAAGATCCATGTAAAGGGCAATGTTGACTCATTTTGTGCCATCGGTATGACCGGCGGGGAGTTTATCGTCGACGGCAATGCCAAAAACTACCTTGGTGCCTCATACCGTGGTGACTGGAGAGGTATGCAGGGCGGTAAGATCACTGTTAAAGGTAATGCAGGATCTGACACTGCAACTTTCATGAACGGCGGAACCATTGATATCGGTGGCGATGTTGATGTTCACCTTGGCACCCATGCAGAAGGCGGAAAGATAATTGTCCGTGGGAATGCAAAAGGCCGTGTGGGTGGCCAGATGGTCAAGGGAGACATCTTCGTCCTTGGACAGGTAGAGAGGATGATGCCTACCTATGCATACAAGGGCGAGGAAGAGGCCGAGCTTGACGGGAAGAAACAGGTGTTTAAGGTCTGGATTGGCGACATGGGCGAGAGACATGGGAAACGCAAGGGCGAGATAATCTATGGAAAGATTTACATCCCGTCAGGAAGCGTTGAGGCTGAAACTCCTGCTGCCCAAGTTGCAAAGAAGAAAAAACTGACCGAAAAACAACTTGAGAAAGTTAAAGAGGCATTCAAAGACCAGGAGCCGACTGTCCAGCAGGTCAGGACCTATATCTTTGACAGCTTTGATGTAGACATGAAGCCTATGCAGGTTTCCCGTCTTATTGAAGGATTAAAAAGATAATTTCTCTTTTTTCATCTTTTTTTCAGCCGGTCTCTGTATCTTCTGTCTTATCCCTGTTCTGACCGTCCGGGAATACCATCACCGCTGATGCCTTGAATGTGATAAAAACGGTATCCCCTTCGTCTATCTTCAGATCGTACATGCTCTTTATGGTCAGAACCCCTGTCAGGGTTATGCCACAGTCAACTACCACCCAGGCAAGAGATCCCATAAGTCTTATCTTCATGACCGTGGCCTTGAGAACATTTCTTGCACTTGATTTCAGGGGTTCTCTTGAGAAGATGATGTCTTCGGATCTTATACCACATTGAACCTGGCCATTATACCGGGTAATGGCATGTATCTTCACCGGTCCAACCTGAACAATCCTGCCTTCATGACTGTCCTTTGCAATACCTGTGAATAAATTTTCCATCCCGGTAAAGGCTGCAACAAAGGGTGTCCGGGGATTTGAAAAGATCTCATCAGGTTTTCCTGTCTGCACTATGGTACCACCATCCATGACCGCAGAACGGTGACCAAGTGAGATAAGGTCTTCTACGTGATGGGTGATATGAATGACTGATACACCGGTAAGCGACGGTATTCCTGCCAGTTCATTTCGCATCTTCCTCCTTGTGATGGCATCAAGGGCAGAGAGTGGTTCGTCAAGAAGAAGGATCCTGGGCTTTATCACAAGGGCCCGGGCAATTGCAACCCTTTGCTGTTCTCCGCCGCTCAGGGTGTCAGGGCGGCGGGATAAGAGGTGCGTTATACCAAGAAGATCAGCAATATCAGCGGTTGCTTTTTCTATCTCATATGAGGGTCTTCCAAGTTGTTTAAGCCCAAATCCGATATTCTTTTCCACGTTCATATGTGGAAAGAGCATGTAATCCTGGTAGACCATGCCGATATTGCGAAGCCTTGCCGGCCAGCTGGTAATATCGGTACCGTCAAGGATTATCCTTCCTGAATCAGGAGAATGAATTCCAGCAATCGTCTCGAGCAATATACTCTTTCCTGCTCCTGAGGGTCCAAGAATGATGAAGTATTCACTGTCCTTTATCGTCAGGTTCACATCCCTCAGATGAAAATCACCAAGGGTTTTGTAGAGTCCCCGGGTTTCAAGCGGCATTATACCATCCTTTTTGAGCCAAACCAGTATTCAAAGACAAGCAGTGTTCCGACAGAGATGGCAAGTAAGATGGTTGCCGATGCAATAGCAAAGTCAAGATCCCCTGTCGAGAGGTTTAGGAAAAGGGCGATGGGTAATGTCTCTGTCTTCATCCTTGTAGCTCCTGCAAGCATCAGTACAGCCCCAAACTCCCCCATCGCTTTTGACCAGGTGATGGTAAGCCCGGCTAAAAGGGCCTGCCTGGACATGGGAAGGCTTACCTGGAAAAAAACCGCCGGTTCTGATGCACCAAGGGTTCTTGCGACATGCTCGTACCTTGGATGGACTGAATCAAAGGCAGAACGCATGACTCTTATCAGATACGGGACATTGACAAAGAACTGGGCGACGATTATCGCGGCGGTGGTATAAACAATGTCTACTCCGATAAGCCTGAGCAGATCGCCAAAAAAAGAGGGGCCAAAGAAGATTAAAAGGGCGATACCTGCTACAAGGGGAGGGAGAGAGAGAGGCAGGCTGATTACAAGGCCCATGAATTCTTTTGCAGGAAATGTGTACCTTGACAGGGCATATGCAACAGGAAGGGCGACTGTGGCGCATAGCAGCGTGGAAGTCACCGCTGTAAAGAGGGAGAGCTGAATAGAAAACAAAATCTCCTCTGAGGTCAATGCACTGACAAGTGACTGGGGATCTGGCCAGAGCACGAGACCGCCAAAAACCAGGCAGAAGAAAAGTATCAGGACTCCTGACAGGAGTACCAGGAGACTCTTAAACCAGGAGCCTGTACATGCTTTCAAGTTCTGCACCACGAGATCAGGGCTTTACACTGGCATATGCAGGATCAGGATAGATGGGGAACCCATGCTTCCCGAATATTGCTTTTCCTTCATCTGATGAGATAAAGTCTACAAACTTTTTTGCATTCTCTTCCTGCGTGGTAAATGTTGTAAGGCCTGCAGGGACGATAAGTGCAAGGCTTTCCTCATCCGGCAAAGCGACGGCTTCTATCTCGTCTCCCTTAATCTGGTCCATGGTTATAAGGCTTGCATCCACCTGCCTGAGTTTTAAGGCAGTCACCACCTCATTGATTGTTGGTGCACGAAATAAAACATTTTTCTCTACATCTTCTGTTATGCCAAATTTATCAAAGAGTTTCTTTCCCTGCCTTCCTATGGCAGTTGCATTAACATCGCCAAGGGCAAGCCTGACTCCTTCTTTTGTAAAGTCCTGGACTGAACTTATCTCCAATGGATTTCCTGGCAGAACTCCGATCACCGGAACATGGTACGCGATGTACACAGGGTCAGTTACAAGTCCCTTCTCCTGTGCTATTCTGTAATCCGGTGTCCCACCCGGAATAAAGACATCTCCTTTCTTTGTGAGCTCCATCTGGGTGATGAGGGTTCCTGAACCTGCAAAATTATACTCAACGGCGATTCCACTCTTTTCCTCAAATGCTGTTCCTATCTCAGTCATCGGGGCTTTAAGCCCGGCACCTGAATACACGAAAAGGGAGTCTGGTCCATTCTCCCCGCAGACTGGCAATGTTATGCAGGCAAGCAGCAGTGACAGGACAAGTCCTGTTAAAAGAAATGTTCTCTTCATCATCTGTATTAGGTACCAGAATATAACATATAATGGTTTCTTTTTGATTCAGGTAATATGGATCAAATTTATCTGGTTAAATTGATCAACATGTTAACATGGAATAACCTGATGCCAATCTTCAAATGGTGTGCATCGCATCCAGGGCGGGCAGGTTAATGCACCTCATAGTTAATTCATAGTTATAAGCAGACTCTCTTGCACCACTCCGGAAAATTTTGCCTATACTATAATTGTATTGTAAAGATAACATGTATAAAAAGCCGTAAACCTATGGACTTCATGCAGAAAAAAGCCCGCGTTTATTCTCCAGGCATCAATATTCAGGCACATAATTCCATGCCTGGCAGGGAGGATGCAGCCGGGCCGGTATGTTCAGCCACCATCGATGATGCTGTAAGACTTATCAGGCGTATTGCCCCTGATACAAAGGTTGAGACAAGGTACATTGATGAATCAGACGGATATACCCTTGGGGCTCCGGTATATTGCAGGTACGATATCCCGGGATTTAACCGTTCAACAAAGGACGGGTACGCTGTAAAGGCTGAAGATACAAAAGGCGCCACCCCGCAAAACCCGGTAAAGCTCCTCTATTCTGGTTTAATCCATAATGGTCATTCGGCCCCTAAAGTCCTCGGGGAGGGTTCCTGCATGGCAATTGCAACAGGAGGAGCCCTGCCTGACTCTTCTGATGCGGTCGTGATGCATGAGAATGCTCTTTTCAGGGAGTCATTTGTGGAGATATCCTGCCCGGTTTTTCCAGGAGATAATATCATAAGAGAGGATGAAGATGCCAAGACAGGGGAGATCCTCTTTCCCGAAGGATGGATACTCCGGCCCCAGGACATAGGAGTTCTTGCCGGGTTTGGTATCTGCACCGTCCAGGTAAGGGCCATGCCAGTTATTGGCATCCTCTCCACCGGCCCTGAACTTGTCCCTGCGGACGGGAGGCCTGCAAAAGGCGAGGTAAGGGAGACTAATTCTTACCTTATCTCTGCACTCTGCAGGAAACTTGGAGCCATTCCAAGAAGGTACGGTATCGCATGGGAAGGGACAAAAGACCTGTCTGAGATGCTCTGCGCCGGGGTTATGGAATGTGATGCGATGATCATCAGCGGAGGG
>Ga0255346_1003169_pt1 | contig 19718 bp, 28 predicted proteins | sample wastewater_treat_FD_194410 | JGI IMG/M metagenome (GOLD analysis project Ga0255346, IMG submission 194410) | Wastewater microbial communities from Lulu Island WWTP, Vancouver, Canada - plant22 | ecosystem: Engineered > WWTP > Wastewater > Unclassified | place: Canada: Vancouver, British Columbia... | reverse complement strand
AAGTATTAGCATTATTAGAAGTCCAAGATAAAGTATAATCAGCTGGTTCTTGTAAAGTTATTGGACCATCAGAACCATTAACCTTTAAGTCAACTGTTGGAAGTGGTGATGGTATTGGAACTGGAACATAAGAAAAAACTATAAAATAATCATTAAAATCATAATCGCCAGACCATTCTGGCCAATCAGCCCAGCATTGCTTAGAAACCAATGGTTCACCTGCTTGAGCAGCCCAAGAAATATAACCAGAAACATTTACTTTTCCATAATAACCGCCATTGCCATTTGGCAATCCACTACCACACATATTTCCTACGGGATTAGACCAACCAATATTAGGGCCATAACCGATATCCTCCATATAAACAGTTAAATAATCACCGGCATTAACATTTATACCGGTATTAATAACCTGATGAGAACAAGGGTTGAAACTTCTTGATTGAGATCCATTCGATAAAACTATTCTAGCTGCACAGCCGGTTACATCTAATCCTTGAAAATACATTCTAACTTCACCATTTTTAGGAAATGGTCCAAAAGAAGAAGAATTATCATTAAAACAATAACCAGAATAACATCCGGCAAAAGCATTATTTACTCCGAAAGCTACAACAGCAAAAACTGCAAATATTTTTATTAAATTTTTTATTTTCTTATTCATAATTTTTATTTTTCAATTAATTATTTATTATTAATTATATTAATATTATATCATAGAAATTAAAAAAAGTCAATGGTAAATGTTTTATTATTTTGTCGTTTAAACTTTAAAGCAATATTATTGCTATATTATAGCAAATATAATTTAATTTGTCAAGAATAATTATGCGGTTAACCAAAAATAAAAAAACCAGCTTTTTTGCTGGTTTTTTGAAGATTTTTTAAAAATTATCTTTTACTCCATTGAGGAGCTCGACGTGCTTTTTTCAAGCCAAATTTCTTTCTTTCTTTAGCTCTAGCATCTCTGGTTAATAACTTTTCTTTTTTCAAAAAAGATTTATACTCGGGATTAAATTTTACTAAAACTCTAGCTATTGCTAATTTAATTGCTTCAGCTTGCCCCCTAATTCCCCCGCCCTTAACTTTTATATCAATTTCAAATTTACCAATTGAATCAACGGCTTTTAATGGTTCTTCAACTATTTTTTGAAATTCTAAAACTTTGAAAAACTCAGCAACTGGTTTTTGATTAATAGTTATTGAGCCCTTATGTGGATAGAGCTTAGCAATTGCAATTGCTTCTTTTCGCCTACCAAGAGCTCTAAAATATTTTTCATTTAATTTGGAATTATCCAAATCTGCTTTGGGTGTTGTTTTTTTAGGCATATTAACTAAATATCACTTTTTTTAATAATTGATCTCTTAGATTGTTTTTAGGCAACATTCCTTTCAAAATTTTTAAAAATAATTTCTGGGGATTTTCTTGATACATTTCTCTTAATGATTTTTGCTTAACGCTTCCCAAATAACCACTTGATCGATAATATATCTTTCCATCTAATTTTTTACCAGTAAATTTTGCTTTATCAATATTTAAAATTTTGATTTTAAAATTATTATTTAACCCCAAAACATTTGGTTGATAACTTGGATCGTCCTTGCCAGTTAAAATTCTAACCACCTCAGTTGATACTCTACCAAGAGATCTATTTTGAGCATCTATTTCAATAATTTTTTCTTTCATATTATTTTCCAACAAAACTAATTAAAGCCATTTGCGAACCGTCTTTACGCATCCCTGTTTTAATAATTCTTAGATATCCCCCATTTCTTTCTAAATAGCGGGGGGCAATTATTTTAAATAATTTTTCAGCTGACTTCTTTGGCAATTTTTTTAAAAGTAATCTATAAGAAGCTAGGTCTTGTTTTTTAGCTAAAGTTATTAGTTTTTCTAATTCTCTTTTAGTTTCCTTAGCTCTAATAAGGGTTGTTTCGATTTCTTCTTCCATTATTAAATTATGCATTAAGCCTTTAATAAAAGCTTCTCTGTCTCCCTTTTTTCTGCCAAATTTTTTTCCTTCTTTTTGGTGTCTCATATTAACTTAAATTTATTCCGTATTTTTTAGCTATTTTTTTAATTTCTTCAATTCCTTTTTCGCCCAATCCTTCGAATTTGGAAAGTTTATTGATTGAAGTTTTAGATAAATCAGTAATAGTTTTAATACGATGTTTTGCTAAAACATTTAAAACTCTATTAGAAAGTTCCGTATCTTCCAAAGGAATTAAATTAATATCCTTACTTTCTCTTAAAACCTTGAAGGTGTCTTCTTCAACTTCTTGAGAACTTTCCTCTTTAAGTCTTATTTTTTCTAAGTGATCGATTAAAATTTCAATAGCTTCCTTATAAGCTTCTAAAGGAGAAACCACGCCATCGGTTATAATTTGTAAAATCAACCGATTATAATCGGTTCTTTCTCCAACTACCATATTTTCTATTTGAAAATTAACAAGCTTCACGGGAGAAAAATTAGCATCTAATTCAATTGTTCCAATTGGCAATTTAGAGGTTCTTCTTTCTTTTGCTAAATAAAAACCTGTTCCTTTTTCAAATTTTACTTCCATTTTGAGTTCAGCGTTTTTATCAGTTAAAGTTGCAATATGGAGATCGCTGTTAATAATTGATATCAAAGGATTTTTTTCAAAATCAGAGGCCTTGACTTCTTTTTCCCCTTTAACATGTAGAGTTAAGGTTTGGGGCTCATCAGAAAACAATTTAGCTCTGAGTTTTTTTAAATTAAGGGAAATTTCAATTAAATCTTCTTCGACTCCTTCAAGGGTTGAAAATTCGTGGCTAACCCCTTCGATATAAAACGAAACAGGAGCAACTCCCTCTATTGAAGAAAGAAGAACTCTTCTTAAAGCATTACCTAAAGTAATCCCGTATCCTGGGTATAAATTCTCTATTTCAATAATCGCTTCTTCATTGGTACTTTTTTTTATTTTTATTTTTGGAGAAAAAGGAATCATAAAATTTATAATTAATTAATTATTTTGAATAAAACTCTAATACTAAAGGAATATCAAATTCAAAATCTTCTGGAAGCTGAGGAATTTTAATTACTTCACAAGTTAATTTTTCTCTATCAATCTTTAACCAATCAGGCTCTTGATATTTTTCTAATTTTTCTTTTAAGTTACTAAAAATTTTATTATTTTTTGAATTTTCTCTAATTTTTATTAAATCTTTTATTTTTAATTCATAAGAAGGGATATTTACTTTTTTATTATTTACCGTAAAGTGACCATGTGAAGTAGCAATTCGCGCCACGCTACGAGAAGGAACAAATCCTGCCCTAAATACCACATTATCCAATCTTAATTCTAATAGTTGATATAAATATTGGGGCGGAGAAATTTTTTTAGAAGAAATTGCTTTTTGGGCATAAATTTTCATTTTTTTAGCTGACAAACCATAACTTAATTGAATTTTTTGTTTCTCTTGCAATTGTCTACCATATTCAGAAGAAGTTCTTCTTTTTTTAGAACCATGAACTCCTGGGGGATAAGGACGACGAATCAAAGCGGATTTTGGCGAAAACGATCTTTCCGCTTTTAAGTGCAAATTTACTCCTAAACTTCTGCTTTTTTTCTCTTTTGGACCTTTAACAAATGTCATATTATTTTATTTTCTTAAACTCTTCTGGGTTTTTTAGGGCGTGGACCATTAAATGGAATCGGGGTTATATCTTTAATTAAATAAATATCCAAATTATTATTTATCAAAGCCCTAATAGCTGCCGCCCTTCCCCCGCCAATTCCTTTAACATAAATAGCCACTTTTCCCAAATCAACTTTTTTTAATTTAGAAAGCAGAGTTTCAACAACACTAGAAGCTGCAAAAGGAGTTGCTTTTTTAGGACCTTTAAATCCCAAACTTCCAGCACTTGACCAAGCTAAAACATTTCCTTTTTCATCAGTAACTGTTAAATAGGTATTATTATAAGTTGAATCAATATAAATTCTAGTTGAAGTAAATTTTTTAGATAACGAAGTTTGAGAACTTTTTTTGATGCTCTCTTCAACAACTTCTTTTTCTTTTAAAGCTTCTTCAGCTGTTTCGGTTTTAACTGTCTTTTTTCCCATCTTAAAAATTTAAAAAAATTAATTTAATTAAGTTTTACTAGCTGCTTTTTTTCTTCCTGAACCAACTGATTTTCGAACATTTCCCCTTATGGTTCTTGAATTTCTTTTGGTAGATTGTCCTCTTACTGGCAATCTTTTAATGTGTCTTATTCCCCGATAACATTTAATATCTTTTAATCTTTTAATATCAGAAGCTATTTCTCTTCTTAAATCACCCTCTACTTTATAATTTTTTTCAACATATTCCTTTATTTTATTAAGTTCTTGGGGGGTTAGTTCTTTAGGTTTTTTAGAGAAATCTATTTTGGTATTTTCTAAAATTTCACGAGCTCTACTTCTACCAATACCAAAAACATAAGTCAAAGCTATCTCGACTTTTTTATCATCTGGAATATCTGCTCCTAAAATTCTCATAACTTAAAAATAAAAACAAATTAAAAGATTTATAATTAATTAAATTTAACCTTGGCGTTGTTTATGTTTCGGATTTTCACAAATAACATAAACCCGTCCCTTACGACGTACAATTTTACATTTAGCGCATCTTTTTTTAACCGAAGATTTAACTTTCATAATTTTATTTTCTTAAAACTATTCTGCCGCGATTTTCATCATAAGGAGAAAGTTCAACTACCACCTTATCACCAATTCCAACTTTAATAAAATTGATTCTCATTTTTCCCGAAAGGTAAGCCAAAATTTCCTTTCCATCTTCAAGTTTTACTTTGAAAGAAGTACTTGGTAAAGCTTCAGTTATTTCTCCGAAAACTCGTCGACCTGGATTTTTTTTCATAGGCTTTGATATTCTAATAAAAAATATCTAAAAAGTCAATCTTTTTATTAAAAATTAGTTAATTTTATACTAATCCTATCAAGATTAGTTGGTAAATTTTTCAACCAAAATGGCCAAATTGAAACATTAACCTCTTTAATCCCTTGGAGTTTCAAAATTTCAGTTTTTAAAGTATCAATATCTTTTCCAGCTATACTTTGCTTAAATGTTAAGGTATCAACATTTGGCACAACTATTTCGTTAACTTTCAAATGCAAACTAAGTGTTCTATTTTCAAAAGAAATCTGGGGATTGGAATAAGTCAATTGATATTGGGTTGAAAATAGATCATTAGAAACTAAAGGGGTTAATTCTTTATCTGCTAAATATTTTTTAATATCTCGTTCATCAAAAACCAAAATTGAAAAAGTACCCGAAATAGTGGCCTCAAAACTACTTCTTTCTTCTCCTTCTTTAGCTTTTACTTCAATTTTATCTATTTGAATTTTTGAAGCTTGATCTAAAAGTTTCATATCTATTGGCATTTGAGAGGTAATTTCTTCTTTTGCTTTTTCATAAGCGTATTCAGCAATTTTTCCTCTGGCTGCAGCAATATCTTGAGAAGTTATGAATTTGACTTGTGTTGAACCACCTCCTTCAAATTTACGAGTTGAAATTCCATATATTTTGTCATATCTTGGAGAACTCTTAAATGCTGGAATTGTAAATTTAGTTGGTTCTAAATTATAATTTTCACCTTCGCCATCGGCAATAACTGAAACAGTAGTTGTTCCTGGGATTATTTTGCCATTTTCATCCAAAGTATAACCAGGAATAGTTATTCTTTGAGTTGTTCTAAAAATTAAACCCTCTGGCGATTCAAATCTGGTAGTAGCAATTAAAACTTGGGGTTCTTTAGAAAATTCATTATAAACTATGATTTCTCCAGAAGCCTTAGAAATACCGCCTTCTTTAACTCCGGTCGCTTCATAAGTATTGGAATAATTAAAATCAGTATCATAATAATAAAGAGGCAAGGCATTATTTCCTCCTTTTTCATTAAATTCAATATCTAATTCATGGGTTGAGGTTGCAACATCGGTTATAACCTCAATAGTAACATTTGAAAAAGCATTACTTAGAAAATAAAAACCACCAAAGAGAACTAAAATAATCGGAATCCAAACTGGAAACTTTTTCGATTTTTTAGATTTCTTTTGGGGTTCAGGAGTTTCGCCATTAGAAACAAATCTCCTTAAAAGTTCATCGGTTTTTTGAGCTTCAATTTCTTCTTCAGACAAATTTTCTTGAGAGGATTCTATTTCTTCTTGCGGTCCTGACATCTTTCCAAATTCAATTACCTCATCTTCTTCCAGGCCTTCTAAATCAATATCTTTTTTAGGAACTTTTTTCTTTGGTTTTTTGTCTTCTGGTTTTTTAATATCAAAATATTTTTCCATATTTTTAAAAAATTTTAGCTTTTATTCTTTTAATATCTTCTCCTATTGATTCTACCTTAATTATTTTAAAATTTCCAATCTCAGAAGTGTTTTTCACGTGAGGACCGCCACAAAATTCTTTAGAATAAGCATTATTTTCATCTTGGCCTACAAAATAAACTTTAACAATTTCCGGATATTTTTCTTTAAAAAACGCTTTGGCATTTATTTTGAAAGCTTCTTCTTTTGGCATTTCTTTAAAAAAGATTGGTAAAGCTTCGTTGATTTTTGCATTAACTATCTCTTCAATTTTTTTAATTTCCTCATCTGTAATCTTTTTAGAATAGCTAAAATCAAACCTTGTTCTTTCGGAATTTATATCAGAACCCATTTGCTTTATTTCACTACCCAAAACATCAATTAATGCCTGGTGAAGTAAATGGGTTGCGCTATGAAGCTTAGTTTTAATAATTTCCTCTTTATCTCCAGCTTCAACTTTTGAAATATCTATTCCATGACCACCAAATTTTTTAATAGCTCCCCTTTTAGAAATTTCTTGATGTAATTTAAAAGCTTCTTGAACATTATTTTTCAGCTCCTCTTCATCAATTGTCTTAAAATTAATTTTTAATTCTTCAATAGTTTGTTCTATTGGAAATCCAAAGCTTTCATACATTCTAAAAACTAAATTAGCTAAATCTCTATTATTAATTTCTTTGGTTTTTAATTTTTCGATTTCCTTTTTAAGAGTTTTCAAACCTTCTTTTAAAAGTTTTTGGAACTTAGACAATTCCCTAGTTAAAACAGAAATAATTTTAGATGCTTGATCTACTTCCGGATAAAATTCTTTATATATTTCAATTATTTTTAAAACCAAACTTTCATACCAATTATCTTTTAAAGATAAAAAATCAGCATATCTTTGGGCTCTTCTAATTAATCTTCGAAGAACATAGCCCCTATCAGTATTTGTTGGTTCTATCCCTTCAGCTATCAAAAAAACTATTCCCTTTAAGTGATCGGCAATAATTCTATAAGGTTTAGAAAAAGAATGATAGCTAAGATCTGTTTGTTTTTGGATTTCTTCAATAAGTGGTTTGAATAAATCTGTCTCAAAAATTGTGTCAATTTTTTCCTGCTGAACAACTTTAAGCATTCTCTCTAATCCTGCCCCAGTATCAATTCCTTTAGTTTTTAATTTTTCCAAGCTTCCATCTTCGTATTGGAAATATTCGTTAAAAACCAAATTCCAAATCTCGACTCCATCAACGTAAATTTCACTAGTTGGACCACATGGCCCTTCTTTGCCAGTTGGTCCCCAAAAATTATCTTCTTTTCCTTTAAAAACTATTTTTTCTTGAGGCACGCCAAGCTCCAGCCAAAATTTATACGATTCTTCATCTTTGGGAATTTCTTTTTCACCATTGAAAACAGATACTTCAATTCTTGAAAGATCGATTTTTAAATAATCTTTTATAAACTCCCAAGCATAAGAGATAGCTTCTTTTTTAAAATATCCCCCAAAAGAAAAATTACCCAACATTTCAAAAAATGTTAAATGGCTTTCATCTCCAACTTCGTCGATATCTGAAGTTCTTAAACATTTTTGAATGGAACAAACATTTAAACTATCTAAAGGAGTTGATAGCAAGGGATGTATATCTTCAAGGGGATCCAAAACGCCCAAATAATACGGTTTGAACTGCTGCATTCCAGCAGTAGTAAACAAAACCGAGGGATCGGTTGAAACTAAAGGAGAAGTTTTAATAATTTTGTGCCCTTTATTTTCAAAAAATTTCAAAAATAAATTTCTTAATTCCCTTGAATTCATAATTTATTTTTTATTATATCATAAAACCCTTGAAGAGATTATTCCGCCGCCAAGCATTTTTTGTCCTTGATAAAAAACCAATGATTGGCCTGGAGCTATTGAAGTTGGAACATCTTTAAAAATAACTTTAGCATAATTATTTGGTAGTAATTCAAGATTAGTTTTGTAAAGCTTCTGGCGATACCTAAATCTTCCTTGGCATTTTAAAGGAAAAATTAAACTCGGCTCTATTAAATTCAGGTTTTCTATCATAATTTTCTTATTAAAAAAATTATTAAGATTTTCTTTAGTTGCTACATATAAAGTATTTGTTAACCCGTCTTTATTAACTACATAATAAGGAACCCCACCACCAATATTTAGTCCCTCTCTTTGGCCAATTGTATAAAACTGAATTCCATTGTGATAACCAATAACTCGACCATCTTGATAATTTTTTGAAACTAAAACTATTTCTCCTTTTTTAGGTGGTAAATAATAAGCTAAAAATTTTCTAAAATCCATTTTGCCTATAAAACACAATCCTTGAGAATCTTTTTTATCAAAAGTTATTAAATTATTTTGACGCGCTATTTCTCTAACTTCTTTTTTAAGATAATTACCAATAGGAAACAATAAGTATTTAAGTTTCTCCTGATTCAAAGTCCATAAAAAATAAGATTGATCTTTGTTTTTATCTTTAGCCATTAATAAATGGTTGATTTTGTTTCCATTTTTGTTAATTTTTCTTATGAGTCTTACATAATGACCAGTAGCAATATAATCAGCTCCCATTTTCAAAGCTTTTTCTAAAAATAATCCGAATTTAATTTCCCGATTACACATTACATCTGGATTAGGAGTCAAACCATTTTGATAACTTTTCAAAAAATAATCAAAAACTCTTTTTTCATATTCTTTTTCAAAATCCCAAGAGTAAATTGGGATGCCAATTTGAAAAGCAACGTCTCTAGCAAATCTTTCATCTTCTTGGGCGCTACAATTTAAAACTCCTTCAATATTTTTTGACCAGTTTTTCATAAAAATACCCACAACTTCAAAACCTCTTCTTTTTAAAATAAGAGCAGCAACTGAAGAATCAACTCCTCCTGACATTCCCACAAAAACAGTTTTTTTATTATTTTTATTCATTTTTTTAATGTTATTTTCTAATAATAACAAAATAAGATCCAACTATTCAATAACAAACAAGAATTAACAAGACAACCAAAAATAATTATCACCTATCTCGCGATCGCGAGATAGGTGATAATTTCAATTTAATAAAATATTTAAAAATAACTTAAAACTCAGTAAAACTAATTTTTCTACTAATCTCGCGATCGCGAAATTAGTAGAAAATAAAATTTAAAAGAAAAAGTTATTACTCGCCTAAACTCACGATCGTGAGTTTAGGCGAGTAACCAATAAATTTAATTAAAATTATTAAGTTTTATAATTAAAAAATATTAAATATCCAAATATTTGAATATTGAAACATTTGAATATTCAAGTAAATATTCAAGTACTTGAATATTCAACCAATTGAATATTTATTTTGTTTAGTATTTAAGTTCTTATTTAGTAATTTTTAATAAAAGATTAAAAAATTTTTATTGCTTTTTAGTTCTTAAATTTTTTCGATTCTTTCTTTTTTAGTTATTAGTTGTTTAGTTGGTTTGCAATTAGTCGCAAGTAGTGCAAACTCCACTATCTTCATCCGGATCAATAATCTTATAAGATATTTCAGAACTACTTAAATTTATTGAAACTTCTTGAGATGTTAAAGTGGCTGTCTTAAAAGAAACTTCCTCTTTGGTAGCTTCAAAAAGTTGATTATTCGTTTCCTCTTTTTTAGTTTCAATTTTAGTTATAGGGTTACTGGCTTCTTTTTGTTTTTCTGTGCCAACATTTAAAACTTGAAAGTTTTTAGAAGAATCGCGGTAAATAGTTATTCCTTTACATCCCAATTTCCAAGCCAATAAATAGGCATTTTTTACATCTTCAATAGTTGACTCCTTTGGCATATTAATAGTTTTAGAAACGGCATTATCAACATGTTTTTGAAAAGCAGCTTGCATTTTAATATGTTCTTCATAATTTAAATCATGAGCTACTTTGAAAACTTCACGCCATTTTTCAGGAACTTCTTTAAGATTTTGAACCGAACCGGTTTCAGCTACTTTTTTCATTAACTCTTCACTATAAAATCCTTCGCGCTTACTGATTTCCTCAAAAATTTTATTAACTTCAATTAAATCAACCCATTCTTTTTCTGATTCAAAAGTTCCTCTATTTAATCGAGATTTTCTAATATAAGCTAAAGCAAAAATTGGTTCAATGCCACTTGAACAATCAGCAATAACTGATAAGGTACCGGTTGGAGCAATAGTTGTTAAAGCGCTGTTTCTTGGTTTTCTTGCACCACTAGTTGCAAAAATAGAATAATTAAGATAGGGAAATGTTCCCCTTCTTATTCCCAATTCATTTGATTCATATTCTGCTTCGCTTTGAATAAAAGACATAACTCTTTCAGCTAATTTATAAGCTTCTGTTGAATTATAGGGAATTTCTAATTTAATTAACATATCAGCCCAACCCATTATTCCTAGCCCTATTCTTCTCATAGACCGAGTCATTTGATCAATTTGTTCTAAGGGGTATTTACTCATATCTATTACATTGTCCAAAAATCTTACCGCTTTATGAACAGTAATCATTAATTTATCCCAATTTATCTCATATTTATTCTTTTGTTCATCAAAATCCAAAACCTTATTAAGATTAATGCTACCTAAATTACAGCTTTCATAAGCTAACATTGGAACCTCTCCGCAAGGATTAGTAGCCTCAATTCTTCCCAATTTTGGAACTGGATTCCCTCTTTCGTCATTCATTTTATCTATAAAAACAATTCCTGGATCAGCTGTTTTCCAAGCCATATAAGATAATTCATCAAAAATTTCTTGAGCTTTAACTTCTTTTACTGGTTGAGCAGTTCTGGGATTAATTAATTTAAAACTTGAATTCTTTTCTAAAGCCTCCATAAAATTATTAGTTATTGCTACTGAAATATTAAAATTAGAAAGCGTAACATTATCCTCTTTAGAGTGAATAAATTCTAAAATATCAGGGTGATCAACTCTTAAAATCCCCATATTAGCTCCCCTTCTAAAAGAACCTTGCTTAATTTGTTCAGTTGTAATGTCAAAAATTTTCATAAATGAAACTGGCCCAGAAGCAACGCCACTAGTGGTTCTTACAAAATCTCCTTTGGGTCTTAAACGCGAAAAATCAAAACCAGTTCCACCGCCTGATTGATGAATTAAAGCAGTATATTTTAAAGCATCAAAAATTGAAATTAAAGAATCATCTATTGGCAAAACAAAACAAGCTGATAATTGCTGCAGGGAATTTCCAGCATTCATTAAAGTTGGAGAATTCGGCAAAAATTCCAAATTAGCCATTAGTTTAAAAAATTCTTCTTCTATTCTAAATATTTCATCGTCAGTTAATAAAGGATTATAAATTTTTTCACTAGCAGCAATGTTATGAGCTACTCTTTTAAAAAGATCTTGGGGAGTTTCTACAATTTTTCCTTCTTCATTTTTTCTTAAATATCTACTTTCTAAAACTTTTAAAGAATTTTCAGAAAGTTTTACTTTGACATCTTTGTATAATAACCAATACTTTGCTTCTCTAATTTTAGCTCTTCTTTCGCGATAATCTTGATAGCAAGTAGCAACATCTTCAAACTTATTTTCTTTTAAAATTTTAATTACCATATCCTGAATTTGTTCAACAGTCGGGATTTCTCCTTTTTTAAATTTTTTGTTTAAAGCTTCTACTACTAAATCTGCTAAATTTTGAGAAATTTCTAAAGACTCATCGCGGACTTCTCTTAAAGCTTTATTAATTGCTTGGACTATTTTATTTTCATCAAAAGGAACAATTCTATTATCTCTTTTTTTCACAAAGAGCAAAGCATTGGTTTGATACATATTTTTAAAAGACTTAATTAGATAGCTCTTATTATAGCAATTTTAAATAAGGTCAATTGTGGATAAAAAAATCCCTAAATAAAGTATTTTTGAAAAAATTAAATTTCGTATTCTCTCATTAGAAGTTGGGATTTGATAGCTTTGATTGTTTCCAAACCAACTGAAACTACTATTAAAAGAGAAGTGCCACCTAAAGAAATTGCTGAAATTCCAGTAAGCGCCTGAACTATTAATGGTAAAACAGCAATGATTCCCAAAAACAAAGCTCCGAATAAAGTAATTCTATTTAAAATATTTGAAAGATAATGAGAAGTTTGATCTCCTGGTCTAATACCAGCAATAAATCCGCCTTGCTTTTGTAAATTTTTAGCGATTTCATTTGGTTCAAAAGTTAAAGCAGTATAAAAATAAGTAAAAGCAAAAACTAATACAAAATAAGAAATTCCATAAGCCAACTGATTATTCAAAAATTGTTGCAAAGCATTGGCAATATTTACTAAAGTTTGATTATTAAAAATCAATAAAATTTGTCCAAGCATTGATGGCAAAAGTAAAATTGAAATTGCGAAAATAATTGGAATAACTCCTGCTTGATTTATTTTCAATGGCAAATAAGTTGGAACTCCGCCATAAACTTTCATTCCCCTTACTCTTTTGGCATAATTCACTGGAATTTTGCGATTAGCTTCGTTGATATAAATAACTCCCAAAATTGTAATAATTGCAATAATTACAAACATTAGATAAGAATAAATTTGATTTGGACTAAACATTAAAATATTATTTCTGATAGAATTTGGAATTCCTGCCAAAATTCCAACAAAAATTAATAAAGATGTCCCATTGCCTATTTTTTGTTCAGTAATTAATTCTCCAAGCCACATCAAAAAGACAGAGCCAGAGGTAATAATCATTACATTGGTAATTAAATCTAAACCCGATAACGGAGTTATTACCTTTTGAGCTTCTAAATAATTTAAAAATCCAAACCCTTGGATAAAACCAATAACTACGGTTAAGTATTTAGCATATTGATTAAATTTTGCCCTACCAGCTTCTCCTCCTTCATAATAAATAGCTTTTAAAGAAGGAAAAACCATTGTCAAAAGTTGTAAAATAATAGTGGCTGTAATATAGGGGCCAATCCCCAACATCACTATCGAAAATTTAGATAAAGCTCCTCCAGATAAAATATTAACTAGTCCTAAATATTGATTTTGAGTAAAAAACAAAGCCAATTGTTCTTGATCAACTCCAGGCAATGGAATCGCTGATAAAAATCTAAATATCAATAAATAACCAACAACTATTAAAATTTTTTTCCTTAAGTCTTTTGATCTAAAAATATTTAAAATCGTTTCCATAATTTTATTCTACTTTTCCGTTGGCTTTTTCTATTAATTTTTTAGCTGATTTTGAAATTTCGAGTTTAGAAATAGTTAAAGGTTTAGTTATTGAACCATTAGCTAAAATTTTAACTTCAGGTATTTTGCCTTTTATTTTTTTAACTAATCCCTTTTTAATCAGGGTTTTATTATTAACGATTTCCCCATTAGAAAAATTTTTATCTAGATCGGTTAGGGTTATTATTTTAACTAATGGTTTTGGTCTAGCTTGAAATTTTATTCCAAGTCTTTGGGGAATTTTTAACAAATTTTCTCTTTCTTGTTCTCTTATTTTGTGGCCAGCTCTTGCTTTTTGACCCTTTTGACCACGCCCAGAATAAGTCCCTCTTTTTCCTCCCCTACCAACTCTTTTTTTATTTTTAAGTTTGTGAACAGGTTTTAAATTTGAAAGTGATAATGTCATAACTTTAAACTTTTAATTTTTGCAAAGCTCTTAAAGTAGCGCTGGCAGTAGTTAATTTATTAGTAGTTCTGCTTAAAATTTTACAAGTAACATCTTTTACCCCAGCCATAGTTAAAACTACTCGAGCCGCTCCTCCAGCAATAACCCCCCTACCTTGTTTTGCTGGCTTTAATAAAACCTTAGCGCTAGAGTATTTTGCTTCAATTTCGTGGGGAATTGTACCATTAATGAGGGGAATCTCGGTTAAATTTTTTCTTGCTTTATAAGCGGCTTTATCCATAGCCTCAGAAACATCTTTACCCTTACCGATTCCAATTCCAACTTTACCGGCTTTATCTCCAGCAACTGTCACTACTCTAAAACTTAATCTCTTGCCACCAGCAACTACCCGAGTAACTCTATCAATAGAAATTATCTGAAACTGTAAATCTTCTTTATTTTTATTATTTGAAAATCTTGCCATAAATTTAAAATTTTAAACCATTATCCCTTAATCCTTGGGCTAATTTTTCAATTCTTCCATGGAAAACAAACCCACCTCTGTCAAAAACTATTTTTTCTATTCCCTTTTCCTTAGCTTGTTTAGCAATTAAAGCTCCTAATTCATAAGCTTTATCTGATTTTTTACCATTTAATTTATCCTTAATATCCTTATTAAAAGTTGTTAAAGACAAAATAGTTTTCTCGTTTTCATCATCAATTAATTGAACTGTTAAATTTTTATTAGATTTAAAAACTGATAAACGAGGAATTTGAGAAGTTCCCGAAATTTTTGCTCTAATTCTTTTATGAGTTTTAATTCTTTTTTCTTTTTTTAATTTTTCTATATCTTTAGTCATAATTTAAATTAAGAAATAGTTCCTCCTAATTTTTTACCAACTTTTCTTTTAACAACCTCATCAGCATACTTTACTCCTATGCCCCTGTATGGTTCGACTTTTCTTATTTTTCTAATATTACTGGCGAATTGCCCAACCTTTTCTTTATCAATTCCTTTAACAATAATTTGGTTTTTGGTAGTTTCAATTTTCAAATCATCTGGAATGTCAATAACTATTGGATGAGAAAAACCAAAATGTAAATTAAGCTTATTATTTTCAACATCAGCTCTGTAGCCTATTCCTGAAAATTCTAAAGTCTTACTAAATTCTTCATTTACTCCCAAAATTAAATTATTAATAATCGCCCTATAAGTTCCCCATTTGGAACGCAAGTCCTTGTTTAATTTTTCACTTTGGGGAATAACTTTTAGAACATTGTCTTTAATTTCAATTTCAAAACCATTAAGATTTAAATCTTTTGAAATTTTTCCCTTAGGCCCAGAAACTTCAACTAAATTATCTTTGACTATAACTGTTGTGCCATTTGGAATAATAATTTGTTTTTGTCCTATTTTTGACATAATTATCTTATTTCAAATAATATTTCTCCGCCTAATTTATTTTTTTTAGCTTCCCGATCAATCATTAAACCTTTGGAAGTTGAAACAATTTGATAAATCCTAGGCCTAATTCTTAACTTAGTGTAATCCATATAAATTCTTTGACCGGGTTTTGAAATTCTTTTTAAAGATGAAATCATTCCCTTGCCATCTTCGTCGTATTTTAGATAAATTTCTAAATAACGCTTAGGATTTTTTCCGCCTTTTTCTACTTTGTCAATAAAGTTTAATCTTTCTAAAATTTTGGCAATTTCAAATTTTAAATTAGAATAAGGAATTTTAACAGTTTCGTGATTAACTGCCTGAGCATTTTTTATAGAAACTAACATATTTGATATTGGATCCATAGTTATTTACCAACTTGATTTTTTAATTCCCGGAATTAAACCTTTAGAAGCCATTTCTCTAAAACAAATTCGACACAAACCATAATCTCTCATATAGCCTCTTTTTCTACCGCACCTAAAACAACGCCTGACTATTCTACTTGAATATTTTGGCTTTTTAGTTGCTCTAACAATTGTTGATTTTTTAGGCATATTTTTATGATTTTGCAAATGGAATATTAAGTGATTTATATAAAGCAAGAGCTTTTTCGCGATTTCTAGTATTAGGCACTAAGGTTATTTCTAATCCATAAATTCTTTTAAAATCTTCGTCTATTAATTCTGGAAAAGCTAAATGCTCTTTAATACCAATAGTTAAAATTCCACTAGAATCGACTTTTTTTTCTGGAATTCCTCTAAAATCTCTGGTTCTTGGCAAAGTAACATTAATTAATTTAAAAAGAAAATCTTGCATTTTTTTTCCTCTTAAAGTTACTACTGCTCCAATTTCGTCGTTTTCTCTTATTTTAAAACTAGCAATTGATTTTTGAGCGCGAGTAATTTTAGGTTTTTGTCCAGAAATTAAAGACAAGATTTTTGAAATTTCAATAATTGCCAATGGTTTACCATCTTTTTTTTCATCTGTCGGAACATATCTACCAACTCCACTATTAATTACAATTTTTTCCAATTTTGGAACTTGGTAAATATTAGTTAATTTGAGCTGGTTTTTCAACTCAATTATTCTTTCATCTTTTATTTTTTGAGTTTCTTTTGTCATAAAATTTAGATTTTATTTCCGCATTTTTTACAAATTCTATATTTTTTATCTCCTTCCATTTTATAACCAATTCTAGTTGGTTTAGAACAAGATTTACAAACTATCATAACTTTTGATAAATCAATTGCGCTTGGAATATTAACTAATTCTCTCTTACCTTGAGATTCTTGGGTTTTCGACCTGACATATTTTTTAACAATAAATAAATTTTCAAGTATTACCCTATTTTCTTTTGGTAAAACTTTGATAACTTTGGCTTGTTTACCTTTTTCTTTTCCTGAAATAACTTTTACGGTATCTCCTTTATGAATTTTTAAAATTTGACTTTTCATATTTAAATTACTTCTGGGGCTAAATTTGCAATTTTATCAAATCCTTTTTCTTTAATTTCTCTGGCAACTGGTCCAAAAATTCTACCACCCTTTGGATCCTTATCTTTTTCCAAAATAACTGCAGCATTGTCATCAAATCTAATATAAGAACCGTCTTTTCTTCTAAATGGTTTCCTTTGTCTAACTATCACTGCTTTAACTTTATCGTGTTTTTTAACCAATTTTCGCGGTTCTGCAACTTTGACCGTTGCCATAATGATATCTCCAATTTGAGCATATTTTTTATTTGAGCCTCCTAGAATCCTAAAACACTGAATTAATTTGGCTCCACTATTATCAGCAACATTAAGCATTGTCTGTGGTTGAATCATATTTTTTATTTTCTATTTTTTGAATTACTCGCCAACAAACTTCTTTAGAATAAGGACGAGTCTCCTCAATTATTACTTTATCTCCTATTCGGTAATCTCCATTATCGTAATGAGCTTTAAATCTTTTGGAATATTTAACTCTTTTTTGATATTTGGGATGTTTTCTAAATCTTTCAACTAAGACCACTAAGGTCTTGGTCATTTTATTAGAAACAACAGTTCCAGTAAAATTTCTTTTAATTTTTGTTTTTATCATATTTCTTTTCTTTTAAAATAGTTAAAACTCTGGCAATATCTTTTCTTATTTGTTGAATTTGCGCAGTGCTTTGTAATTTAGCTAATTTTTTATCAAATTTCAAGTTTTCAAGCTTAGTTTGAAGTTCTGTTAATTTTGAAAGCAATTCTTTTTCGCTTAAATTTTTTAAATTGTTTAAGTCTTTTCTTTTCATTTTATTCTTTAGAAATTATTTTGGTTTTAATTGGTAATTTAAAAGCCGCGCCTCTTAAAGCTTTTTCTGCTTGTTCTTTGCTTAAACCATCTATTTCAAAAAGAATTCTTCCAACTCTTACTGGAAAAGCATAATGATCAACATCTCCCTTTCCACCTCCCATAGTCACTTCAGGTGGTTTTTTAGTAATTGGTTTATCTGGAAAAATTCTAATCCAAACCCTGCCACCTTTTTTGGTATATTTAGTAAAAACCTTTCTGCAAGATTCAATTTGAGCTGCAGTAATCCACTTATTTTCCAAAGCTTTTAAACCATAAGAACCAAAATTAAGCTCCAAGCCTCGAGTTTCTTTTTCTCTGTCTCTTGATTTTCCCTTATGCCATTTACGATGTTTTGTTTTTTTAGGCGCTAACATATTTTTATTCTAATTGTTTTTCTCCTTTATAAATCCAAACTTTAATTCCTATTACCCCATAAGTACAATAAGCTTTATTTTCAGCATAATCAATATTCGATCTTATAGTAATTAAAGGAATTCGACCCTTACTAACCCATTCGCGTCTGGCAATTTCAACTCCATTTAATCTTCCAGAAACTTTAATTTTTGCTCCTTGGACTTCTTTATAAGTTGTTATTTTTTCCAAAGCATTTTTTATTACTTTTCTATAAGGAACCCTTTTTTCTAAAGCTGCTGCTATGTTTTCAGAAATTAATTGGGCTGAAATATCTGGCTTTTTAACTTCAGTAATAGCTAAATCTAAATCTATATTTTTGGTTTCTAAATTCTTCTCTTTTCTAAATTTAATAATCTTTTTTAAAAGCTCCTTCCTTAAATCTTCAATTCCTTTACCACCCCTACCAATAATAATTCCCGGCCTAGCAGTGCTAATAAAAATTTTGATGTTATTTCCCCTAACTCTTTCTATATCAATTCTTTCAATACTTGAACGTTTAAACAATTTATTAATTGTATTTCTAATTATTTCGTCTTCTTCTAAGAAAAACTTTAAATTTTTTCGATCAAAATACCTGCTGCGCCATTCCTCATTTACTCCTAGTCGATATGAAATTGGATTTGTTTTATGTGTCATATTTTTATCTTAAATTGCTTTTCTTCTAAAAATTTTTTGTCTTTGTCCTTTGGTAGCTATTGGTTTTTTAATTTTCTTTTCAACTTTTTGTTTTGGTCGTGTTTCAACTTGTTTTTCTTCAATTTTGGTTTTTTCTGAAATAATTTCGGCTTCTTTTTTAGAAACTTCTTCTGTTTTTAATTTAGGTTCAATTGTTTTAGAAGTTTGAGGTTTTAAAGAAGAAAGAAAAATAGTAATATGAGAAGTTCTTTTGGAAATTGGAAAAACAGAACCACGAGCTCTTGGTCGATATCTCTTTAAACTTGGCCCAGGATCAACTAAAATCTTAGAAATATACAAATCTTCTTTTTTTAATCCATAATTATGCTCGGCATTAGCTACTGCTGACTTCAAAAGCTTTAAAATTGGCTCACTTGATTTTTTATTTAAATTTTCAAGTTGAGCTTGAGCTTCTTTAATAGTTAAACCTTTAAGAATACCAGTAGCTAACCTAACTTTTTTAGGCGAAATTCTTAAATATTTAAGCTGTGCTTTTACTTCTTCCATTATTTTTATTTATTAGATCCTTGATTGGTTTGCTTTGCTTCAACCGCCCTTTGTAATTTTCCTCCATGTTTAATAAATTTTCTGGTTAATGAGAATTCTCCTAATTTATGGCCAACCATATCTTCAGTAATTTTAACATTAATAAATTCCTTGCCATTATAAACTCCAAAAGTAAAACCAATCATTTCTGGAACAATTGTTGAACTTCTAGAATAGGTCTTGATTATCTCTGATTTTGCTGGATCAAGATCTTTAATTTTTGCTAATAATTTTTTATCAACAAATGGTCCTTTTTTTAAACTTCTGCTCATAATTTTATTTTCTTCTGTCTTTGACGATTAATTTTTTTGACCATTTTTTCTTATTTCTAGTTTTTCTTCCACCAGTAACATTACCCCATTTGTCTTTTGGTTTTTTGGTTCCCCTGGTTGTTCTTCCTTCCCCTCCTCCATAAGGATGATCTC
>Ga0255346_1003155_pt1 | contig 19772 bp, 19 predicted proteins | sample wastewater_treat_FD_194410 | JGI IMG/M metagenome (GOLD analysis project Ga0255346, IMG submission 194410) | Wastewater microbial communities from Lulu Island WWTP, Vancouver, Canada - plant22 | ecosystem: Engineered > WWTP > Wastewater > Unclassified | place: Canada: Vancouver, British Columbia... | reverse complement strand
TCTGAGATATCTCATAAGCTTTTATACCTGGGTGTTCCGCGGAACACCCTTGCTTCTGCAATTATTTTTTACATATTACGGGCTATCAATAATAGGTATTACCCTACAGCCCTTTACAGCTGCAGCTTTGACTTTTGTGGTGAACTATTCAGCTTATCTTACAGAGATATACAGAGCTGGCATTGAGTCCATAGACAAGGGTCAGTACGAGGCAGCAAGAGCTCTGAACATGGACTATTTCCAAACGATGAGAAGAATTATTCTACCCCAGGTTGTTCGTAGAACAATCCCTCCCACCTGTAATGAGGCTATAACTCTTGTGAAGGATACTGCTTTAGTTGTAGTTCTTGGAATGGGGGATCTTCTAAGATCTGCCAAGGAGCTTTTTTCAAGGGATTTTGCTATAACCCCCTTTGCAATAGCTGCAGTTTTATATTTGCTTATGACTACAGTTATTGTTTATTTTTTCAGAAAGATTGAAGATAAATATTCGGTTTATGAATAATTATGAAAATGATAGAAGCTATAAATGTATGCAAATCCTTCGGAGCTCACAGAGTTCTTGATAATATAAATTTGGTTGTTAACAAGGGAGAGGTTGTTGCTGTTATAGGACCTTCTGGTTCTGGCAAAAGCACATTGCTCCGATGTTTCAATGGACTTGAGGAAATAGATACTGGAGAGATAATAATCGAAGGAGATGTTTTTTCAAAGAAACTCAGCAAGCATAGCAGGGATCAAATTACCAATAAAAGGAAAAGAGAGATCTCCATGAAGCTTGGCATGGTTTTTCAGCATTTTAATCTATTTCCTCATAGAACTGTTATTGAAAATATTATAGAGGCTCCTGTAACAGTCCTTGGCATGGATAAAGATGAGGCAATAAAACGTGCTGAGGAATTGCTTAAAAAGGTTGGTCTTCTGGACAAGAGAGATTCTTATCCTTCAAAGATCTCTGGAGGGCAAAAACAGAGGGTGGCAATAGCCCGTGCTCTCGGGATGAATCCTGATATAATGCTTTTTGATGAGCCTACATCAGCCCTTGATCCAGAGCTGGTTGGAGAGGTTCAGAAGGTAATAAGTGATCTTGCAAAGGAAAGGATGACAATGTTGATTGTTACTCATGAGATGGGCTTTGCAAGCAAGGTTGCAAATAGGGTGATATTTATGGATGATGGAAAAATAATTGAGGATTGTACTCCAGAAAAAATATTTTCCAATCCAGATCATCCCCGCATAAAGACCTTTATAGAGAAGATTGCAAAAAGGTGATAATTTTTAAAATTGGCTCTATAGCCATAAATAAGAAATATTCTTACATTTTATTAATATAAGCCCCGATTGATCAGGAGAGGATTATGATGTATAAAAAATTACCATTTAAGTTGTATCATATTCATGATTTTCTCTCAGCCCCCATCGCTACAGCAAGGGGGTTTTTTTTTAATTTTTTAATAAAAGTTATCCCTGTGGTTTTATTCAGTATCTCCTGCTCTTCTCATCAAAAGATTAATCTCCAGAGTGAAGGATTTTATAGTGAAGGATTTTATGGCAATACTTTGAGAATAGTTGTTTATGATTTTATAATTCCTGAGGGAGAGGCGGAAATAAACTCTGACAATGAGCAGATAAAAGAAAAGGTTTATTCAAGAGCCACCCTTTTAATTGCAAGCTATCTATCAATTAAAATCCCAAAGGAAAAAATTTCTCCTGCAACAGATAAGCTGTTTAATGATGCCATTGAAAAGACCTTAGGGAGTTGCAGGATTATGTCCCTTAGTGCAGAAGAGAATAGCTATTATTATATAGTGGCTGACTTTGATATTTCCCCAATCAATGATGCTCTTGCCAGCCTTTAGTGTATTGTCTCATTGCCAGATCTGTAGTAGTTGCGCCTTGCCCATTCGAGTCTTTTTTTCTCTTCTTCGCTTAGAGAGGCCATGCCATGTTTTGCAATTTTATCAAGGGTTTCATCTATAATTTGTTTAGCCTCTATGCGGACTTCTATTTCCTTTTTCTTTTTTTCGATTCTTCTTTTTTTCATGAACTTCTCAAAGAAGGATGCCCCTGATGATTTAAAGGATTTCTTTTGAAAAAATTTATATAATAGAAAGCCTGCCAATAAACCTCCCAGATGACCTATGTGACTTATGTTCCCACCAGAACCACCTGCCGTTGACAATGTCCCAAAAAATTCCATTAAACCAAAGGCTATAAGAAGGTATTTTATCTTTATGGGAAACAAAAAGTATAGCAACACCTCTCTATTTGGCCATGTGAGCCCATAGGCAAGTAAAAGGCTATATATAGCACCTGAAGCTCCTATGGTTACAGAAAACTCACCTCTGCTTAAGGCAACATAGTAATTCATAAGAGCTATAAATAATCCAGCACCAATACCGGAGAATATATAATATTGCAAAAATTTTCTTTTTCCCCATATGCTTTCAAGATCTCCTCCAAACATCCACAAAGCAAGGAGATTGAAAAATATATGAAACCAGCCACCATGAAGAAACATATAGGTAAAGGGCTGCCATAACATTAGATTTGAAACAAAGCCATTATGGCTTATGCCAAGAAAAACCTCCAACATGTTTGGTTCAAAAAGACCTGCTATCTGCTGAATAATAAATACAGAAAAATTAATTATCATTAAGAGTTTAACCCCTTGTGTGAGAGGTCCTCCAAAACGTATACTTATATTCCTCTGATACATTGCTTGCTCCATTAATCCATTGGGATGATCTATTCTGAAAACTTCATTCGGATTTTGTTAAATTCATCGGCGTTTTTTAGGAATAAATTAAAGAGAGTGGGATCAAACTTCCCAGCCTCGTTTTTCATTATTTCTATAGACTCCTCATGAGAAAAGGCTTCTTTGTATGGCCTTTTCGATGTGAGAGCATCATATACATCAGCAATTGTAACAATGCGCGCAGCAAGAGGTATCTCTTCCCCACTAAGCCCTGTTGGGTATCCCTTTCCGTCCCACCTCTCGTGGTGATAGAGTATAATATCCATAGCCATATTTAAAAAGTAGTCTGCACCCTGCCCTTCTGATGCTTTTTTTAATGCCTCATATCCAATTAAAGTATGTTTTTTCATTATTTCAAATTCCTCTTCAGTGAGATGACCCCGTTTTAGTAGAATGCTATCTGGTATTCCAACTTTTCCTATATCGTGCAGAATTGAGGAATCATATATGTCTCTTATGAATCTGGAATTTATTTCAGGATGATCTCCTTCGTATCTATATAGCTGGAGTAATAGCACAGAATAATTTCTTATTCTTTCAAGATGAGCCCCTGTCTCTGAATCGCGGGCATCTGCAAGGCTGCTAAGGGCAAATATTGTTGTCCTCTGTGTCTTTATAACCTGCTCTGTTCTTTCAAAAACCAGCTGTTCAAGATTTTTTGAATGATTCTCTATTTCTTTCATAAGTTCTGCCCTCTGAACTCCAAGGGCAATCTGACCTGCTATGGATTTTACAAAGGTTATGTGGAAATTCTTAAAAGCTGCTTTTTGAGTGGATACAAAAAATATAATACCCCTTATTTGTTCTTTAATCTTTAAGGAAACTGCAAGTATAGAATTAATCCCATTGCGATAAAATTCCTTAAATATCTCGTGTGCGTCATATTTCTGTATGTGAAGACCCAGATCTGTAATATTACTAAGATCCCTTTCATCTGTTATATACTGATTAAGAGAAAACTGTGATACCAGAAATCTGTCCCCTTTTTGGACTATGCTGTTTAGTATTACATTGGAAAATGCTGCATTTTCTACAGTCAAAAATGTATTTGTTTCATTAAGCAAAGTGAGGATCATGCCATTAAAGGGGATGATCCTTTTCAAAGACATATTGAGCATGGCAAAGATCTCATCAGTATTCTTGCCGCTATTGAGCATTGATATTATCTCATTTATTTTTTCCAGCTCTGCAAGGTGTCTGTCCTTTTCCTCCCTTAGCTTTTTGCTCTCCACAGCTCGTTTTATGGAGTATTCAATAATATCAAAGTCATCAATGGGTTTATATAGAAAGTCATAGGCTCCAGACTTAAGAGCAGCTATTATATCTTCATTTGTGCCATGGCCAGTTAGGACTATTTTGGGTATGTTCGGGAAATCCTTTGACATAGCTGCAAGGAGTTCTCTACCTCCAAGGCGGGGCATCTGTAAATCTGTCATGACAAGATCGTAAGAGAATGTATTGAGCATCTCAAGTGCTGTTTTACCATCTTCAGCTGTATCCACATAAAAGCCGAGGCTTGTTATGTATTTTTTTAATACATTCCTGACCAGCAGATCATCATCTACAACAAGGATACTGTAGTTGTTTGTGTTAATATCCTGATCCATTATATTGTAACCATCTGATTTTATAAGCCTTTAGTTTAGCTATCCTATTATTTTTTAATATAATAAAAATTCAACAAAATCTCAAATCTTCTTAGAGATTATTTTAAAAAATGATTAGATTTTTTATTTTTTTTAATTTGATAATAATACAAAAAGCTAATCAATAATTTGTCTTCTATTTTTAATTCAATATTTTTTTATTGCACTGTAATCTTGTTTTTTTAGATTTTCACCGAAAAGATTAAATATCAGGTATTAACAGGATAATTGAGATGAGTTCACAATACGACATAATCGTTATAGGCGCGGGACATGCAGGATGCGAGGCTGCTCTTGCCTCTGCAAGGATTGGCCTTAAAACACTTCTTCTTACAGGTAACCTTGACACTATTGCTCAGATGAGTTGCAATCCAGCAATAGGTGGTATTGCAAAGGGAAATTTAGTTAGAGAGATCGATGCCTTAGGTGGGGAAATGGCTATTAATATAGATCTTACAGGGATTCATTACAAAATGCTCAATAGAAGCAAAGGGCCTGCTGTCTGGGCTTTGCGTGCTCAGGCAGATAAAAAGGCATATCAGTTCAGGATGAAACAGGTTCTTGAAAACCAGAAAAATTTATATATCATTCAGGATATAGCTGATGAAATTCTTGCAGATTCAGGCCGTGTTGCAGGAGTAAAAACAGCAAGGGGCAATGAGCATTTTGCAAAGGCGGTGATAATATGCACTGGTACTTTTTTAAAGGGGCTTATTCATATAGGAGAATATCAGGAGCGATGTGGACGCCTTGCTGATTTCTCAGCAGAAAAGCTCTCTGACTCTCTAAGGCGTCTTGGGCTTTCTGTGCAGAGACTTAAGACAGGGACGCCCCCAAGGGTCAACAAAGACACAATTGATTTTTCCAAATGTGAGCCTCAGTATCCAGATATCCCCCCTATACCTTTTTCTTATACAACTGAGAAGATAGACCGAGAACAGCTGCCTTGTTGGATTACATATACTGGTGAGGCCACTCATAATATTATAAGGGCTAATTTAAGCAGATCTCCTTTATATGGCGGTAAGATAAAAGGCATTGGCCCAAGATATTGCCCTTCCATAGAAGATAAGGTTGTTCGATTTGCAGATAAAGAGAGGCATCAGCTTTTTCTTGAGCCAGAGGGGATGAATACAAATGAGTATTATATAAATGGTTTTTCGAGTTCTCTGCCAGAGGAAGTTCAGTTGCAGATGATAAAGACTATACCAGGTCTTGAGAATGTCCATGTTATGAGACCAGCTTATGCTGTTGAATATGATTTTGTTCCTCCTGAAGAGATTAAGGCTACATTGGAAACAAAGAAGATAAAAGGCTTATATCATGCAGGTCAGATAAACGGAACATCTGGATATGAAGAGGCTGCAGCTCAGGGATTGATGGCAGCCATAAATGCAGCAGCAGAGATTATAGGACATCCTCCTGTTGTCTTTACAAGATCTGAGGCCTACATTGGGGTTTTAATAGATGATCTTATTACAAAACCTATCACAGAGCCATACAGGATGTTTACCTCAAGAGCAGAGCATAGACTGTTGCTTCGCCAGGATAATGCAGACAGAAGGCTTATGAGGTATGGTAAAAGCATAGGCCTTGTTTCTGAGGATAGATATAGAGCTATGATGGAGAAATATCAGGAGATTGATCAAACTGTAAGCAGGTTTAAGAATCATTATTTAACAATAGATGATAAGATTTTGAATATACTTAAAAAAAGCGATCCAGACATAAATATAAAAGGAAAAATTTCTCTGGATAAACTTCTGAAAAGACCAAAAATAAAAATTGAAGATATTTTTGAGGTATCAGATTTGAGGTGCGATGAAAATCTATCTTCTATTGTTGAGATGGAGATTAAATATGAGGGCTATATACTGCGAGAGATGGAGCGAATACAAAAAATTGAAAAAATGGAAGAAAAGAAAATCCCGGATGATATAGATTATAGCCTCATAAATGGTTTAAAAAGAGAAGCCAGAGAGAAGTTGACAAAATTCAGACCTCAAACAATAGGACAGGCCTCAAGAATATCAGGCGTTGACCCGTCAGATATATCAATCTTTGTAGTTTATCTTGAATCTCAAAATAGAGACAGGTGAGGTTCCACGTGGAACATCTTTTTGATAAATTGAAAAAAAAGGGTTTTTTGGAACAGAAACAAGTTGAGCTCATGAAAAAATATTCAAGTTTGGTCTTTGAAGAAAATCAAAAGTTCAATCTGACTGGTTTTAAAACCATGGAAGAGATTGTCACAGAGCTTGTGATAAGTTCTGTGGATTGTGTTGATTTTTCGAATGTTCCACGTGGAACATCTATTGCTGATATAGGAACTGGTTCGGGAGTGCCTGGTATCCCTCTGGCTATAGCTTATCCAGATCTTGAGTTTTCTCTTGTGGATTCCAATCAAAAAAAGGTTTCTTTTTTAAACATGGTTAAAGATTATCTCAATCTTGTGAATGTAAAAATATACAGAGGCAGAGTTGAAGAGCTTGCAAGGAGTCCTGAGTTTAGAGAGGTTTTTGGGGGTGTTGTCTCAAGGGCTATGGCTGATATTTTTATCTCAACAGAGCTATGTTCTTCCTTTGCTGCTGCTGAGGGTTTTGTGTATCTCTATATAAGTGATGCTCAAAGGGAAAGATTGTTCTCTATGGGTGAGCATCTTGATGAGCTCTCGCTTGAGATTATGTCTCCAGGGGATTCTGGTTGTTTAATTGACTATCAGTCAGGGATCTTGATGAGAAAAAATGGAAGGCTCTCTGATGTCTTTCCTCGAAAAATATCTACCCTTAAAAGGCTGTCTCTTAAATATGAGAAGAGTTGTAATTAGTCTATTTCTTGTACTGTTTACTGGCTGCTCTGGAAGCAGGTCTTTATTTTTGAAAGACAGAAGTCTTATTGTCCCTGGCAAAAGTGCTGAGGGTTTTTTTCTGGGAGATAAGCTGTTGCCTGTTTCTTCTGTGCTGAAGCCTGCAGATGTCATTGGGGAGGAATTAAGGAAGGTTATAAAGGATATTATAAATTCTGATTTTGACCACATTTATTATATTAAGGATTACTCGATTATTTTTTTAAAAGAAGATAGAATAGTTGCTATAGGTGGTCTCCATACAGAGGATAGGGTGACAATTGATGCACAAAAGCTTGCTGATGGGGCTCTGGCCTTTGTTATCGCTTATGGGAATAGGTATTTAAAGATTATCAGAGATAATGAAAATAAAATCTATCTCTATGAGAAGTATGGCATTGCTGTTTTTGATGATCTCTCTGACGATTCAATAGATATGTATATTGTATTCTTTCCAAGGTAATATTTCCTCATTATTTTCTTGCCTTTATAGGTCGATAAGTATATAAACTACTTATAAACTTATCGATTGATTTAAGGATGTGCTATGGCTGATTTAGGTCTTGATTTTGCCAAAAGTGGCGGTATCATTCCTGTTGTGATTCAGGATTATTTTTCTAAGGATGTTTTGATGCTTGGCTATATGAACAGTGAGGCTTTTTATCTTACCCTTGAAACAGGTTTTGTCCATTATTTCAGTAGAAGCAAAAACAGAATATGGAAAAAGGGAGAAACCTCATCTCATGTCCAGGAGGTAAAGGAGATAAGGCTTGATTGTGATAATGATACACTATTGATTAAGGTGATTCAACGGGGCGATGCTGCCTGTCATGAAGGCTATAGGAGCTGTTTTTTTAGGAAGCTTGAGAAAGATGATTGGGTTGTGGATTCTGAGAGAATCTTTAATCCAGAGGATGTTTATAAGGAATAAAAGTATGTCTGATCCCTGCATAAAAAACTGTATGGAATTACCAAGAGGCGGATACCTTGTTAAAACTCCTGCGGGATATGTTCAATTTGGTTCACCTCCAGAGACTATCAAAGATACTATGATCGCAGTTTCAGCTGTTCCTGAGATTTTTGTTCTTCCAGAAAAACTTTTTAACTGGGAAAAGGGCATAAGCATAGCCGAGGTGGAGTTTCCTCTCTATTATAATTATTTTATACAGGGGAAAAGAACAGTAATAATATGCAGAGAGAATCAATTTAAAAATATAAAGGCGGTTATTGAGGAGTCAGTTTTTGGTCCAGAATTTTTTGATATATCAACAGACTATAATAATCATGGAGTAAGCTTTGTCCCTGATATAAAGGCAGAGATGAATTTTTTTAGAAAAGGAAATAAGCTTTTCAATATGTTGCGTTTTGGGATCTTTAAAGATGGCCACTTTAAATACAAGGGCATAAAGATCTCAATTGCAGACTCTGGTGATTATCAGGTATTTTTTAATGATGAATTACTGGCCAGTGTCCCAGGGGAGATTGACTGTAAGATAACCTATAAAATTGGTCAGAGATTAAAAGAACCCTTTACCCCTCCCCTTTTTGGGGTTACCTGTCTTGGCCCAAGTCATGGTTTTGATCCACAGGAAAACACCAGTGGTTTTATTATATGGCTTAATCATCAGGGAATTATGGTAGATCCCCCTGTTAACTCAACAGAATGGCTTGAGGCCTCTAATGTAAGTGCAAAGTTCATAGATAGCATAATACTCACTCATTGCCATGCAGATCACGACGCAGGAACCTTTCAGAAGATTCTTGAGGAGGGTAAAATTACTGTTTATACTACAGAAACTGTTATGAATAGTTTTTTAAGAAAATATTCACTTCTAAGCGGTGTTGCCATTGATTATCTTAAAAAGCTATTCTATTTCCATCCAGTAAAAATCGGCAGCCCTGTATATATAAATGGTGCAAGATTTGATATGTTTTATACACTACATTCAATCCCTACAATTGGATTTAAAATGGAGTTCCAAAACAAGACCTTTGTCTATTCCTCTGATCATAACAATTCACCTCAACTGCATGAGGAGTTGTTTTCAAGTGGGGTTATTTCCAGAGAAAGATATGATGAGTTACGAAATTTTCCATGGCATGCAGATGTGATATATCATGAATCTGGAGTCCCTCCCCTTCACACTCCCATATCTTATCTAAACTCTTTGCCAGAGGAGCTTCAAGATAGAATAGTCATATATCACATAGCAAAGAAGGATTTCCCTGAGAAGACAAATCTTACTCTCGCAAAATTTGGAATGGAGAATACTCTCTATTTTGATACACTCTCTCCAAAATATGAAGAGCCATATCAGATATTGAGCGTCTTCAGTCGAATAGATTTTCTTGAGGATCTCCCTGTAAGAAAGGCTCAGGAGTTTTTAGATATTGTTGAGGTTAAGAAATTTTCAAAGTCGCAAAAGATAATCTCAAAAGGGAGCTATGGGGATGAGTTTCATATAATCTACTCTGGAAATATTATGGTGGATAGTGAAGGTCTTAAAAGTGATAAGATATATGGTCCCTATGATTATTTTGGAGAGGTTGCTATTGTCACTGACAGTATGAGAGCTGCTGATGTTTATGCTGCCACAGATGTTGTGCTCTTTTCTATTAAACGGGATAAGTTCTTAAATTTTATTGCAAATACAGAATTTGAGAAAATTCTTAAAAAGCTTGCTGTTATAAGAAGCCCTGAGACATGGAATTTGTTTTTATCAAATCCTTCTTTTAGAAGCTGCACATCTGGTCAAAAGACATGGCTTGAATCGATCTTCAGGGATTATGGGGAAATTGACTGTGGAACTATAATAGAACAGGGCTCCCCTATTCAATCAATTTATATTATTCGCAGTGGAGAGGTGGATCTGCAAGAGGATGGTAAGGTTATTCATACTCTTACAAAGGGTTGCTTTGTTGGGGAGATAGAAAAGCTATATGAAGATAATATCTCCTCTTTTTCTTATACAGTGAAAAATCCCACTGAGCTTTTTGAAATAAAGGCTGATGATATGAAATATTTTCTTGATAAAAATCCTGGGCTTATCATGAAATTAAAATATAATTTCATGAGACAGAGACCTTAGATGATAAGTAAAATTTCTATAAACTTTAGGCCGGATGATGTAGATGCTATCCCTGTTATTGAGAAGATAATTAGCCATTGTCAGAGATATCCCATAGATGTTTTTTTGCCTGATTATAAAATTTTAAAGGAAAGAGGATATTCTTCTTTTATAGATGAGGATTCTTTTTTTTCTCCTGATCTTGCAATTGCCATTGGAGGGGATGGGACCTTTTTAAAAGCAGCAAGACTCTTTTCAAATAAAGGTTGCCCCATAGTTGGGATAAACAGGGGCAAACTGGGATTTCTCACTGAGTTTAATCCAGATGAATTTGAACTATATTTTCAAGATATTATTATGGGCAATTATCTGATCTCAGAGAGAACGGTCATGGAGGCAATTCATAAAAATAATTCCTGTGACTCCCTTATTTTTTTTAATGATGCTGTTATAACTAAAGGCGCTTTTTCACGAGCTGTTGAAATTGAGATTTCTGTTGATGATCTCTTTTTGACAAAGTATAGTGGAGATGGGCTTATAATAGCAACAGCAACAGGCTCAACTGCTTATTCCCTTTCTGCAGGTGGCCCTGTTGTTGCGCCCTTTGATAATGAGGTAATTGTTTTGAATCCAGTTTGTCCTCATTCCCTTTCTCTCAGGCCTCTTATACTTCCTGCAAAATCCCTTATTAAGGCAAGGGTGATTTCCAATATCACAAATTTATTATTGACAATTGATGGCCAGGAGGCTATCAGATTTTCAGGTGGGGATGAAATTCTCTTCAGGCTTTCTGATAAAAAGATGAAAATAATTCTTCATCCAAAGAAAAATTACTATGCAATCCTCAGAGAAAAGCTCAATTGGGGGTAATAGAGGTTGCTTTAAGATTTTAAAGCCTTTTCTTAAATAGGTAGAAATATGCTGCTTGAACTGAGAATAAAAAATTTTGTTATAATTGACTCCCTTAATATAAGCTTCACAAAAGGGCTTAACATCCTCTCTGGTGAAACTGGGGCTGGTAAGTCTATTCTTATTGATGCTCTCTCTGGAGTTCTGGGTGAGAAGCTTTCCACTGATATGATACGGACTGGATTTGATAAGGCTGCCCTTGAGGCTGTTTTTGATATATCAAGCCTTGGACCTGTTCAGAGTATTCTCCAGGATTCAGGAATAGATATTGAGGATGATCAATTAATTCTCAGAAGAGAAATTTTTGCAAATGGCAAGGGAAGATGCTTTGCAAATTCTGTCCAGATAACAGTTGCTAAGCTCAAAGAGATTGCTGATTCTCTGGTGGATATTCATGGGCAAAATGAGCACCAGACTATTATAAACATTGCAAGACACAGAGAACTCTTAGATAGCTTTGGCAATCTTCAAAATGATGTAGCAAAGGTCAAAGATGTTTATGATAGGCTTTATAATATACGAAATAAATTAAACTCCTTTGAGATTGATGAAAGAGAAAAGGCAAGACGAATTGAATTCAACTCCTTTGCAATAAAAGAGATAGAAAGTGCCTCCCTTAAACCCGGGGAAGAGGAAGAGCTTAAAAATGAATCCAATCTCCTTGCAAATGCTGAAAAGATTTTTAAAGAGGTAAATGAGGCATCACAATGGCTTTCTGGAGAAGGAGGAGCAATTCAATCTCTCAAAAAAGCTGAAATCTCTTTGTCTAAGATAGCAGATATTGATCCTAATGTCTCATCTCTTCTTGATAAAATCAGGGAAGCACTTTACTCCCTTGAGGATTCTTCCAGTGAAATTAAGTCCTATAAGAGAAATATTGATTTTTCTCCAGAGAGGATAAATGAGGTTGAATCAAGACTCAATCTTATACAGGGACTTAAAAAGAAATATGGCAACACAATTGAAGAGATTTTGCAATATGCAGAGAAGGCCAAAAGTGAAATTGAGGCTATAAACTCAAGCGATGAAGAAATAGAAAGCTTAAAAGTTGCCGAAAAGAAAACAGTAAAGGAAGCAAAGGAACTGGCACTGGCTTTATCAGAAAAGCGTAAGGCTGCAGCTGCCAGATTGGAAGAGCTGGTGATGAATGAGCTCAAGGATTTAGGGATGGCTGGTGCTGTTTTTAAGATTTCTATTAAAAGGGAAGTCTCACCAGATGGGGACATAGAAAATGAGAATAATAGGTATGTATTGTATCCCCATGGAATGGATAGGGTTGAGTTTATGCTCTCTGCCAATGAAGGCGAGGATTTGCGTCAACTGAGAAAAGTTGCATCAGGTGGTGAGATGTCCCGAATAATGCTGGCAATAAAGAATGTTATACAGGCAGCAGATATAGTGGACACTTTAATCTTCGACGAGGTTGATGCTGGCATAAGCGGTAAGACTGCAGAGATCGTTGGTAGGAAGCTGAAAAATCTCTCAAAGAACAGACAGGTCTTGCTCATCACTCACCTTCCCCAGATTGCAGCAATGTCTGATACTCATTTTCTTGTTCAGAAAGGCAAAGCAGATGGCAGAGTTACCACTGTTGTTAAGCAATTGCCTCCTAAGGATAAAATAAGAGAGGTGGCAAGGATGCTTGCTGGAGAAGAAATAACAGAGCTGTCCATAAAACATGCAGAAGAAATGATTGAAAAGGCTTTGCACTATTGATGAAAAAAGACATAATCAACCTGACAGAAATACTCTCTCTGATAACAGAGGAAATAATAAAATCAACTGATGAATTTAAAGGCTATGACTGCAATCAGATCTTGATAAGTGCTGCATCAAATAGAGCAGGTAGTAGAGGTGTGACATACGGCAAGCTGCAGCCGTTAAAATTTGAAAACGGGAATTCATTAATAAAGCATAAAGGAAGGCTTTATGCAATGCCAAAGCTAATATATAATAACCATGAGATAAAATATATTATTTACTATTACTTCCCTAAATTTTTTGATCTTCCAGCAAAAGAAAAGATAAATGTAATGTTTCATGAGTTATATCATATTAGCCCTGATTTCAATGGAGACATAAGGCGGATGGGTAAATTCAAAAAAGCCCATGGTCATTCAAAGAAATTTTTTGAAGATCAGTATATATATATGGCAGATAGCTTTTATCAAAAGTTTCAAAGCAGCATATATAACAATTTTCTTGAGATGACATCAGAGGACTTGCTGAAGGTTTATAAAAAAGTTACCTATACAAAAATAAGAACCATAAAACCTATCTTAGTCAAATAGATCAAAATACATAATCACCTGTTATTTTGCCATCATAGTCATTTACCTCAAAGTCTGTGATTTTTCCATAAAACATTATTCCCTTTGGGTTTTGAATTAGGGCGCTGATATAGGCTGATATTATCTTGTCATCGTCACAATCAATGAGAAGGCGCACTGTCCCATTGTTTAAATTTGTAGCAGATCCCTTAAGGCCAAAGATCCTTGCGTATCTGGCAGTATAACCTCTGCACCCTACCCCTTGCACTATTCCTTTGAGAATTATTTTTTTTGCCATAAACCTTTGCCTTGACATAAATAGTAATGTATATTGCTTTGAATTAAATATTTTTTAACTTCTTGATTTTATTATATATCTATGACTGATAATAAAAAATTTTTTATAAAAACTGCTGATGGATCTTCAACTCTTTTTTCTCAAGAGTATGGTGAAGCCATGCATTCTGACTCTGGTGCCTATGAAGAAGCCCTGCTAAAGCATATATATCCATCAAAAATTTTGGAAAGCAGCCATGACTCTCTCAATGTTCTTGATATAGGATTTGGCCTTGGATATAATATACTGGCACTGGTCAGTGAGGCAAAAAATCGAAATTTAAAAAAAAATATAAATATCATATCCCTTGAAAAAGAAAGGGAACTGCTTCCATTTATGGAAGAAATTTTCTTTAATGATTACAGAGATGAAATTTATTTTTTTATAAAACAAGCATATTCCCAGGGTTTTATAAAAGAGGATGGCTTCTCTATAAAAATACTCTTTGGAGATGGCAGAGAATCTCTTGATAAAATAAAAGGCATAAGCTTTGATGCTATTTTTCAAGATCCCTATTCTCCATCGAAAAATCCTGAGATGTGGAGCCTTCATTACTTTAAGAGGCTATTTACTCTTCTTGATGATACTGGGATTCTTACAACTTATTCCAGTGCACTGCATGTTAGGCGCGCCATGCTTGAGGCTGGTTTTATTATAGGAAAAGGGCCTTCTGTTGGGAAAAAGAGAGAAGGAACTCTGGCTGGGAAGAATCCTCTTTTTGAGCCTCTCTCACAGGTTGAAATTGAAGAGATTTTTTCTTCATCAAAATCAGAGGTTTATCTTGATCCTGATTTTACCTTCTCCAGGGAAAGTATTTTAGAAGATAGAAGAGAAAGAGTAAGACTTAGAAGGATTTAGATTATATCATCCAGTTCCTTAAGTATTGATTCGTTTTCTGGGGATTTTTTTTCTTCAGCAGACTTTTCTTCTAAAAATTCACCTGAGCCTGTTAAATCTCCTCCCGGGCTTAATCTGTAAGAGAGAGCCATGGCATATTTGTATGCAATCTGTATTGCTTCATAGATTTTTTTGTTTTTTAGCTTTTTATCGCCTTCAATCTGTTCATATATCTCAATTATGTCTTGAGGATTATTTATAAATCTTTGATTTGTATTCATGTCCTCAACAAGCTCAGATAGAACAGATTGGACGTTTTCCATAAAGCTTTGAATTACATTTCTACACATAAGTCCAAGTTCATTTTTTCTCTTTGTTACTTCATCAACTCGTTTGGTATAAGTTATATATTGTTCGTTGCTTATGGGCCTGCTGCTTTTTATTTTAATATAACTTCCATAGGCATCATAATAAGTCATAAAGGCCTCATGGCACTTCCTCATGCGTTCAAAAAGGTTCTGTAGTTTTTCTTTATAATTGGATTTTCCATGAGAGTCAAAGTCTATGTTGAATTTTATCTGATTTGTTGTGAGGATTATTGAGTATTCACTTTCAAACTCAAGGAACAAGAGATAGGTCAGTAGAGTTTTATCGTTTTCCTGTATAAGCTCAAATCTATTTTTCTTATCATAAAGGCTACGGAGGGTATTAAAATCAAGCTTATACATTAATTTTAGTCCCTCTTTGAGATTCTTATCCTCTTCGCTCTCCTGAGAGCTTTCTTGAGTTATTTCTTCTTTGCTGTATATATCCTCCATGGAGGTAGAAAGTGAAGACCTTTCATAATTGCTGCTGTATCCTTTTTTTCTGGCATCTGGCTTTTCTGCAGGTATTATTTCAAGAAGCTCCTCAATCTTTCTATCGTTTTCCAGAAATAACACACCATGGTAATGGCAGAATAAGGTATGCAATTTTGGGAAGAGATCGTCAAATATTATAAAGAGGGAGTTGCGGAGATCTTTTTTCTTAATAGTCTTAAGCTCTCTGGTATTAGCTATCTCGCCATAGTAATCTATAGATTTTTCAAAGGCATTTAAAAGTGTGTTCTCATAGGGTTTGAGTATAAATAGTGACCTGAATAGCCTCGTAAGCGGCTCTCGGATTTCACTCACTCCATGGGGCGACTCAGGTGAGATTATGAAATTCTCTGTAATTTCGTCAAAGAGCATTGGATCAAAAATATCACCAGCAATATCGATTAAAGCATAATATAGTGGCGATATTTTATCAAGCCTTCCTATAATCCTATTTCCCAGTGATGGATCTTTTTTAAATAGAGCCAGATAGGCCATCTGCAATTCCATTAGTGATGTTTTATAAGGGCCGCTGAGTTTTTTCAAAAAACTTTTATGGAAGAAGAGAGTGTTAAATCCAGTTACTCTCATTAGTCTGAGTTTCATGCGGATAATGAATTTATTGAAAGGGGGATCTTCTTGCAATCTCGGAGCAGTCTTTTTAATTGGACTTAAATTTGCTTTTTTCTCATTAAGTTCTGTAGCCCCTTTGGGTTGACTTTTTGCTTTATGATGCTCATCCAGTCTTCTCTGGTGTTCCTTTTGTTTTTCTCTGTCAATCATGAGGCTGCGTCTTTTTTCTCTTTCAGAGATTACCTTGCCACCTGCATCTGTAAACTTTTTAAAAAGCTCTTTGCGTTGCGCCTCATCAATCTCATTTAATCTAAGCTTGGCTTTTATCTTGTCAATATCGTTCTCTTTCATAGCAACCTGCTTTTAAATAAACTATCTGGGCAAATAAAATAAATTATTAAGGAATAGAAAAAATAATAGCATAAATTAAAAATGTTAGCTATTATTAAATATGAATAAATTATAAAATGAGTCAATTATTTTATTGTTGCTAAAATCGGTATAAGTTATTTAATTATTCTACAATAGATATATTGATTCTTTAGAGGTCTAACAAATATATGAATAAAATTGGTATAATTGGTGCAGGTATAATGGGTACAGATCTTGCCCATATTACAGCAGAGGCAGGCTTTTCTGTAAAGCTCTATGACATTAAAACAGAAAAGTCTGTAGCAGCAAAGGAATTTATAGCTACAAGATTAGATGGCTATATAGCAAAAAATCGTAGAACACACTCTGATAAAGAAAAAATTTTAAATAATATAAAGGTTGTAGATAATTTTGAGGATCTCGCAGATAGCGATATTTTTTTGGAAGCTGTTTTTGAGGATCTCTCTCTTAAACAGGAGATTTTTCAGAGGTTAGATAGGATTTCCTCGGCAGGAACTGTTCTTGCTTCTATAACCTCATCAATTTCTATCACAGAAATTGCATCTGCCACTTCAAAGCCAGAATCTGTTATTGGACTTCATTTTTTAAATCCAGCGAGGGTTATGGGGCTTGTGGAAATAGTCCCTGGTTTTTGCACAACAGTAGAAACTATTGAGATGGCTAAGGCTTTTGTAAAAAAATTAAAAAAGGATTTTATTGAGGCAAAGGATTATCCTGGATTTTATCTTAACAGAATTTTGTATCCTATGATAAATGAAGCTGCATTCTTGCTTTATGAGGGAGGTGCAAAGCCTGAGGTAATTGACAAGGCCATGAAAAAGGGTTTAAATATTCCAATGGGACCTCTTGAAATAGCAGATATGGTTGGCCTTGATGTTATATTGAAAATAGGTGAGGAGATGTTTAGAGGGTATGCTGATTTTAAATATAGGCCATGCCCTTTATTGAGAAAGTATGTGGCCTCTGGCTATCTGGGGAGAAAAGCAGGTCGTGGATTTTATATTTACTAAAACTAAGCTAAAAATTTTTAGCTTCTTCATATTTTTATTTCTGAGCTCTGTGATTTTTGCCTCTCAGTTTGAGGAATTGGATAAGCCTCCTGAGGGAGCCTATAAGGGACAGATGATACTGGGCGGCTTTTTCTCCTTTGGATACCCCTATGGCGATGCTATAGATGCTGAGAATGATTTTGTAAAAGAAAATACTTATACCTTCACTGATATACAGATAACAAAGGAACTACTCCTGACTCACCTGTATTATGATTTTGGTATATTTTTTGAATATATGCCCTTTGATTATGTAGGTGTTAAAAGCAAGTTAAGGAGAAGCGTTTTTGTTCAAAGAAGTGCCTTTGGCTCAAATTATCAAAACTGGAATGGCGATCTTTATAGCAATTATTCTCTTTCTATGGGGCCATCTTTTCATTTTACAAATAGAAAGCAGTGGGACGTAATATTTACACCAGCCATAGGTTATGGAATTGGGAAGTATGAGGCTATGCCTGTGGCTTCTCAATTGGATATTGCATACACAGGGGGTAGTAGAAAGAGAAATGTCAATAGTCTCTTTTATGAGCTTGAACTGGCACTGGCTGTTTATTTTAGTGGCGGATTTTATATGTCGATGGGAGCGCAGTGGAGTTACTTTACCATGGGGTTTTCTCCAACATTTGATATAAGCCAGACGGTAAATGGTAATTCTTATGAGTATATGGAAGGTAAAAGCTCATCCTCTCTTCAGAGTATAAGCGTCACAATATCTGCGGGATATGCCTTCCTCAATTAGCTCCTATTGTATTATCCCCTCTCTAACAAAGAGCTGTGCAATGAGGTAATCACTCATGGATGTTATCTTTAAATTGAAAGTAGACCCGGGAACTTCTTTTACCTTTAAGCCATTTAAAAGCACAAGGGATACGTCATCAGTAACAATCTGCCTATCTTTGAGAAGTCTATATGAGTCATGAGCCTCTTTTATTATTTTGTAAAAAAAAGCCTGAGGGGTCTGTGCGCATCTGAATTTATCCCTCGGAGGGACTTCTGTTATAAAACCGTTGTTCCATAGAGCAATAGTATCTGATGGAGGGGTATACAAAGCAGCAGAACCATAGTCACAAACTGCTTTTATTAGCTCTTTGATTTTTTCCTTCGTCACAAAAGGCCTTGCAGCATCATGTATCAAAACTATATCATCATCTGAAAATTTTTGTGATGTGAGCCCATTGAAAACTGAATCATACCTTTCTTTTCCCCCTTCGATAAAAGAAGATATTTTTGGGAATAGTTTATATGGTAGAGCCTCTTTGATTTGAGCCATTGAGTTTTTTTCAGAGACAATTATTATGTTATCTATTTCTTCCATGGAGTGAAATCTCTCCACAGACCATCTTATTATAGGCTTATCCCCAAGGGGCAATAGCTGCTTTGGTATATCTGCTCCAAGTCTTGTTCCTTTGCCTCCGGCCAGAATAATGCTATGGATCATAGGTCTCCCTTGTTCCTTGATTTTATTGATAACAGTATGGGAGAGATGTTTTTCTGTAAATAAAAATAAGCCTTGATTTTTAATAATATTTTCTTGAAAAAATAAAGTCTCTGTGCTTAATAATGCCTAAAAAATTTTTTAGAGGGGACAATGTCAGAAAGAAAAAAGCCATTGATCGTTTTTACAAAGTATAGCCCTTATTTTGTTGTGGATATGGAAAAACTGGAGGATAGCAAGGGCAATGAGCTGCCTCTTAAGCCTGTAACAGCTCTTTGCAGATGTGGGCATTCAATGGGTAAGCCTTACTGCGATGGAACTCATTCAAGATATGGTATAGATGGCTCAAAGAGCGAGGAAAGAGTTCCATACAAATGGAAGGATTATTGGGGAGAAAAAATAACTGTTCATTATAATGCAGGTGTCTGTTCCCACGATGGGAGTTGTGTTAAAGGTCTGTCTTCTGTCTTTAATATAAATAAAAGACCCTGGATTAATCCTGACAAGGCTTCGCCTGAAGAGATCATTGAAGTTATAAAAAGGTGTCCATCTGGAGCTTTAGCTTATTCAATAGATGGGGTTAGATATAGTGATTTTTATAATGGAGAGCCAAAGATAAAAATGGCAAGAAAAGGTCCTCTGGAAATTTATGGGGGAGTTATTTTGAAGGATGATGAAGGCTCTGTGCCAGAAACTTTAGATCATTATACTCTCTGTAGATGTGGCCATTCAAAAAATAAGCCCTTTTGTGATGGAAATCATCTGAGGAATAAATTCATAGATGCATGAGAGATATTT
>Ga0255346_1003151_pt1 | contig 19795 bp, 18 predicted proteins | sample wastewater_treat_FD_194410 | JGI IMG/M metagenome (GOLD analysis project Ga0255346, IMG submission 194410) | Wastewater microbial communities from Lulu Island WWTP, Vancouver, Canada - plant22 | ecosystem: Engineered > WWTP > Wastewater > Unclassified | place: Canada: Vancouver, British Columbia... | reverse complement strand
CTGCGACCGTGTCGGTATGCAAAAGACCTGCTATCCATTTATAAGCATCAAGTGGATCGCCGCTTAGATACATACCTGCGGCTTCTTTTTCCATTGCAAAAAGGCGTTTTTTATCGAATTCAGGCTTATAGGAGATCTTCACACCCATCTCATGGCTTTCTTCGTTCCCGAAAAGTCCGAGCTGACCGTCTATCACTCCCCTTTTGCCTGCGCCTGCCATCTCAATGAAAGTCTCATAGCTTTCAAGCATCTGCCTTCTGTTAAGTCCGAGACCGTCAAAGGCTCCGGCTTTTATCATATTTTCGAGAGCCTTCTTATTGAGTTCACGGCCTTCGATACGCTCGCAGAAATCCTGCAATCCCTTGAAATCGCCGTTCTGCTGTCTGTCAAGTATAAGCTTGTCAGCCAGACCACTGCCTGCATTTTTTATAGCAAGCAGGCCGAAGTACATTACTCCGTCCTTATAAGTAAAGCCTTTGAAACTCTTATTTATATCGGGACAGCAGACTTTTATCCCATTGTCACGGCAGGAATTGATATACTCCGCAAGCTTATCGCTGCTTCCCATAACGCTTGACATCAGAGCCGCCATGTAAATGCCACGGTAGTGATATTTCAGATATGCTGTCTGATAGGCAAGATAAGCATAAGCCGCCGCATGAGATTTGTTGAACGCATAAGACGCAAAGCTGACCATTTCGTCAAAAACTTCATTTGCCACAGTTTCTGAAACTCCGTTTTCTACCGAGCCTGACACGAACTTCTCACGCTCTTTCAGCATAACATCGTGCTTTTTCTTAGCCATTGCCCTGCGGACGATATCAGCGTGACCGTAGGAATAACCTGCCATTTTACGGCATATCTCCATTACCTGCTCCTGATAGACCATACATCCGTATGTGTCCGCCAGTATATCTTTCAGTATGGGATGCTTGTACTCTATGCTGTCGGGATGCTTTTTGTTCTCGATATATACAGGAATAGACTTCATGGGTCCCGGACGGTACAGCGACAGAATAACTATCAGGTCTTCCAGTCTTTCGGGACAAAGTTCCATCAGCCTTGCAGTCATACCTGCGCTTTCAAACTGAAATACACCGCAGGTATCGCCGTCCGAAAGCATTTTGTAAACGTTCTGATCTGCGAAATCTATTTTGTCGATATTGAAATCGGGCTCAAGTTTGCGAATCTCGTTGACAGCGTCACGTATTATAGTAAGGTTGCGCAGACCAAGAAAGTCCATTTTCAGCAGTCCCAGCGATTCCAGAACGGTCATTGTGTACTGCGTTACCACAGTGTCATCGTTCTTCTGAAGCGGTACAAGGTCGCTGAGCGGTACTGCTGAGATAACAACACCTGCCGCATGAGTAGAAGCATGACGAGGCATTCCCTCCAGCTTTTTTGCAGTATCGATAAGCTTCTTTACACTTCGGTCACTTTTGTAAAGCTGTGCAAGTTCTTCGGATTCCTTCAAAGCGTCGTCAAGAGTATTCCTCATGTCTATCTGCTTTGCAACCTTATCGCACAGCGCATAGGGCAGACTCATAACTCTTCCCGTATCTCTTACAGCGGCACGGGCTTTGAGTGTATCGAATGCGATTATTTCGGAAACATAGTCCTTGCCGTATTTGCGTACAACGTAGTCCTTGACGCTTTGTCTTCCCTCGATACAGAAATCTATATCGAAGTCAGGCATACTTACTCGCTCGGGATTCAGGAAACGCTCGAAAAGCAGATTGAACTTCATGGGATCGATTCCCGTAATTCCGATGCAGTAAGCGCAGATACTTCCTGCACCCGAACCTCTTCCCGGACCTACAGGAACATTGTGGTCACGGGCATATCTGATAAAATCCCACACAATAAGGAAGTAATCAGTGTAGCCCATTCTTGTGATGACTGAAAGCTCGTATTCAAGCCTTTCCTCCACTTTAGGGTCAGGTGAATCGCCGTAACGCTTATACATTCCCTTTCGGCAAAGGTCACGGAAGTATTTTTCATTATCGGTAACTCCCTCAACTGTGAATTTCGGAAGCTTGATATTGCCGAATTCAAACTCCACGTTGCACATCTCAGCAATGCGGGCAGTATTCTTCAACGCTTCATCATGGCCTGCAAAAAGCTCAGCCATTTCTTCGGTGGACTTCACGTAGAATTCTTCGGTCTCAAAACTCATGCCATTAGGCTCACCGAGTATCTTGCCTGTCTGTATACAAATGAGGATATTCTGCATTTCTGCATCATCCTTGCTGATGTAGTGACAGTCATTTGTAGCCGCAAGCGGTATGCCTGTTTCCTCTGAAAGTCTGTATAGATGAGGAAGTATCTTTCTCTCAGCCGCAATACCGTGATCCTGTATCTCGATGAAATAATTGCCCTCACCGAAAATATCAAGATAGGTCATAGCTACATCTTTTGCTTCCTCATAAGTTGCATTATTCAGCAGTCGTGGTATCTCTCCTGCAAGACAGGCGGAAAGGCAGATAAGTCCTTCGTGGTACTTTTTCAGCAGTTCAAGATCAACTCTGGGCTTGTTGTAGAATCCCTCCACACTTGCGATAGAGACAAGCTTTACAAGATTCTTATAGCCTTCGTTGTTCTTACAAAGCAGTATCAGGTGATATGGTGAGCTGTCCAGTTTCGGGTCACGGTCATGCCTTGTTCTTCTTGCAACATAGACTTCACAGCCTATTATAGGCTTTATACCTGCTTTTTTTGCTTCATTCCAGAATTCAACAGCGCCGTACATATTACCGTGATCTGTTATTGCAACAGCTGTCTGTCCGAGAGATTTTATGTGTTCCATCAGCGGTTTCAGTCTGCAAGCACCGTCGAGAAGGCTGTATTCCGTATGGAGATGGAGGTGAACGAAATCACTGCTGTTCATCTTTATCTCCTCCGTTTCTTAGTTCTTCCGCTATTTTTGCTATCTTGCGGAAACGATGATTGACTCCCGAACGGCTTATAGGTACAGTCAGGCTGTCGCCTATCTCCTTCAGGCTCATATCCACATTATCAAGGCGCAGCTGCGCAAGTTCACGAAGTTCATCGGAAAGATAGTCAAGTCCCTTTGTCTTTTCGATGTAGGTGATATCCTCTATCTGCTTCATTGCCGCATCCACGACTTTATCGATATTGGCCGCATCACAGTTTGCGATACGGTTTGCTTTGTTTCTTACGTCTTTATATATCTTTACATTCATAAGTTCAAGAGTGCACTGCTGTGCGCCTATGAATGTAAGTGTATCTTCAATTGATTCGCTTCCTTTGATATATACGATATGCTGTCCCCTGCGGAGAACGGTCTTTGCTGTAACTCCGATATCTCCGAGCAGAGTCGAAAGCTGTGAAGCTATCCCCTCTTCGGGAACAGTAAACTCCATATGATACTCCTTTGACGGATCATTCACACTTCCGCAGGCAAGAAATACCCCTGCTGTAAAAACTCCGAGACTACTGGTAGCAATAATCTCGGAATCTATCATCCTCTCATTTTCTGAGAGCTTGTATTTATTGAATATCTCACATATCAGTTCATGATCGGTGATCTCATAGATATAGAGAACCGTTCCGCTGCGTCTTATGTGTTCCCTGCACTGTATCTCCCGTTTGAATACCGCACGGAACAATGAAGCAAACTGTTCGGATGAAGTCAGACTCTCTGTCTGAAAACAGATGAGGTCACTTGAAAGTGTGCGCCCGAAAAGAAGCATACCGTATAAACAGGCAAAGCGTTTATCCTTATCACTGACAGTAGTGCAAATCTCCTGCCTTACGTCATTTGAGAAAGACATTTACTCCACTCCTTATACGAACTTTTTATCCTTTGTAATATCACGATGATATTTCTGAACCTTGTAGTCCTTACTGATAAGATGCTGTGTCATAAGCTCCGCAAAAGTTATAGAGCGGTGTTTTCCGCCTGTACAGCCGAAAGCAATGACAAGCTGACTCTTGCCCTCATGGACATACATGGGTATAAGAAAATCTATCAGATCAGATATTTTATCAAAAAGCTGCTGTGACGATTCGTGTTTCATTACGTAGTCCCTGACGCATTGGTCAAGCCCTGTATGGTTTCGGAGTTCCGGAACATAGTAAGGGTTAGGCAGACATCTTACATCGAATACAAGGTCTGATTCGGTAGATACACCGTATTTGAAGCCGAATGACATGACCTTGATAACAAGAGAATCCGAGTCCCTTTCAAGGAAAAGGCTCTTTATCTGCTCTTTCAGCTGTGAAGAACTGAGGTTGGAGGTCTCGATATAGTAATCGGCGATCTCTCTTAGCTGAGAAAGCTGCTGCCATTCATATTTTATAGCCTCGTGCATATTTCCGTTGAACTTCTCATCAAGGGGATGTTTGCGGCGAGTCTCCTTATAACGCTTGATAAGTACCTCGTCGCTTGCCTCGATGAACAGCACCTTTACGGATATTTCGCTGTTCGCTTTAAGTTTCTGCCATGCACGGAATATCTCGGTAAACATATCGCCCGAACGAATATCCACCGCCGCAGCGATCTTGTCAATACCCGTTTCAGACTGCCTGCAAAGATCCACAAACTGCGATATGAGCATAGGTGGGATATTATCGATGCAGTAATAGCCAATATCTTCCATTACGTCCATAACGCTTGATTTTCCCGATCCCGACATTCCCGTTACGATTAACAGCTCCATATAATACTCCTTAGTCTTATTTTAATATTACAGGTTCAAGTTCAAGGACATAGCCTGTTTTTTCCTTGACGATATCCTTTACCTTGTCGCATAATTCCAGTACATCAGCACAGGTCGCATATCCCTTATTGATAACGAATCCTGCGTGCTTTTCGCTGACCATTGCGCCTCCGCTTGAAAGTCCCTTGAGACCGCACTGATCAATAAGCAGTGAAGCATAGCTTCCCTCGGGACGCTTGAATGTACTGCCGGCGCTTGGATATTCAAGAGGCTGCTTGGAAGTTCTCTTGGCCATACACTCGTTCATTGCGGCCTTGATAGCATCAGGATCGCCCTTTGTCAGCTTCATGGTAACAGAAGTTATAACATAGTCACGGCCTGAGAAAAAGCTGCGGCGGTATGCAAGTTCCATATCCTTTACATCTATGGATCTTATTTCGCAGTTTTCGTCGATGTATTCAGCACTGATAACAATATCCTTCATCTCGCTGCCATAAGCGCCTGCGTTCATATAAAGAGCGCCTCCGACGGTTCCGGGGATGCCGAAGAGGTTCTCCATACCTGTAAGTCCTTCCTGCTGTGCATGACAACAGGCGGAAGCAAGAGAAGCACCGGCATCACAGCGGATAGTGTCTCCATCCGCTCTTATATTTGCAAAATCGCTTCCGAAAAGAAGGATTACTCCGTCAAAGCCCTCGTCGGCGGCAATGATGTTGCTGCCTCTGCCGATGATACCATACTTGATCGAGTTATCTCTCAGGTATCTGAGAAGTTCAGCTGCTGATACGGCTGAATTGACCTTTATGAGCGCACGGCAGGGACCGCCGAACTTAAAGGTTATGTATTCGCTTAAAGAACATTCAGGAGTTATCCTGCATCCTAATTTATCGCAAAGTTCTGTCAATATGTTCAGATCGATCATATTTACCCCCCCAAGTATTATTTATTATCAGAATGTCTCGTAGTCTCTTACAACTTCTTTAGCGTCAGATTCCATTCCGAGACGGTTAAGAAGCTCTCTTGCGGCATTGTAGCCCATCTTCTTCTGTCTGTTGTTCATAGCGGCAACTTCGAGAATAACAGCAAGGTTACGGCCAGGCTTTACAGGAATAGTCAGAGAAGGCACCTTTACACCGAGAATTGATACGAATTCTGTATCAACACCCATTCTGTCGTACATCTTCTCGGAATTCCACTGCTCAAGCTCAACAACGAGGTCAAGCTTCTCGGTAGTCTTTACAGCACCGATACCGAACAGTCTTCTTGCGTTGATGATACCGATACCACGGAGTTCGAGGAAGTGGCGGATATTGTCAGGCGAGCTTCCCACAAGGCTGATATTTGACACCTTGCGGATCTCAACAGCATCATCGGCAACAAGTCTGTGTCCACGCTTTACCAGCTCAATAGCAGTTTCGCTCTTACCTACGCCGCTTTCACCTGTGATGAACACACCTTCACCGTAGATCTCAATGAGAACACCGTGACGTGTTATTCTTGGTGCAAGAGTGAGGTTGAGGAATGCGATAAGACCTGACATGAAGTTGGAGGTGCTTTCCTTGCTTCTGAGAAGCGGAACTTCAAATTCTTTTGCAAGTTCCAGCATTTCAGCGAAATAAGGCAGTTCTCTTGTAATGATAAGCGCAGGTATCCTCTGAGAGAAGAGAAGCTGAAGTCTTTCACGTCTTGTCTTCTCGTCGATAGTGGAGAGATAAGCGAACTCCATCTTACCGATGATCTGGATACGCTCCGGATTGAAATACTCATAGAATCCCATGAGCTGAAGTCCGGGTCTGTTTACATCGTTTTCGTCGATCATGATCTCGTTTGCATCCTTTGGAACGAAGATCTCTTCCAGTTTGAATTCGTCTATCACTCTCTTGAGCGATACTTTGAAGTTGTCAGACATAATTTTACTCCTATCTCCGATTTTATCGGTGTTGTGTTTATCCTATTATGCACGAATTGAATCCGTTTTCCTTGACTTTTTCCGAAGCCTTTACAAGGTCCGAGGGGTTGAAGTTCACACCCTTTATTTTCACTACTACATTGAAACTGCTGATATCCTCAGCTATGAGGTCCAGCATCTTGTCAACGTTCTCAGCAGGATCACCGCTGAATTCATAGACAGTATCACCTGTGAAAACACCGTATCTTATCTCGTCAAGGTCGATATTGACCACAAGTGTATTTACCTTGAGGATAAGAGGCTGAAGGATATCCTTATTGCCTTTCAGCACATCTGCGGCGGAAACTTCAAGAAGCATAGTCGAACCTCTGTTGGTGATATGCTCATAGAATGTATTTGCAGCGGATGTCATTGCTTTGTATCTGTCGGGACTCATAACGCTGTCGTCCAGATAATCAGCGTCGGTATCATGGAACTCGGGGAAAGTGAAGTCACTGCATATGACCTTGCTGAATCCCGATCCCGATACTTCATTGATAATGCTGATATTGTAGTCAACGGCAGTCTGAGCAAAGGGTGAAGTCCAGGGCTTTCCGCCGTCTTCATAGTCGTCATCAAGCCACTGTGAGCCGTCGCTCATAATAGTATAGCCAAGTTCGGGAAATGTTGCAGGGCTTATGTTGTCATTGAAAGTGCTGATATTTGCGATTGGCTTATAGCCGTCCTCCGCAATTGCTGATACTATTTCACTAAGTGACATTTGTCCCTGTACTGCGCCTGAATGCTGAGCGGTAAAGATGTTGCTTGCATAATACACCTTTCCGCCTTTGGCTTTCAGAGGTACTTCCACATACCGGATATCCTGATCTTCGGGGATCCTTTTCAGCGCTGTTTTGAGAACATCCTTATTCATCAGATCATTCACGCTGAGGGAATATCCGAGGATCGATTCCGTATCGTTTTCGGGCGTTTCTGACGGAGTATCCGACTCCATACCGATAAGATTGCCGCTGTCGTCTGTAGGTGCTTCCGTAGGCAGAGTCGTAGGCTGCGGAAGTTCACTGTCACCTGCTTTTTTGGTATACTTTATAATAGGTTCAGCAACGCTGTAGCCGATAAAACCTATACCTCCCAGCAGAAGCACAGTAAGTCCCACAGAAAAGGCCTTGCCTACAGGACTTTTGCCGTAGTAGTTCTTTTCTTTGGTCTTATATATCTTCCTTCCTTTGTTCTTGAATCTCATTTATATCTCTCCTATGTGGTTGAATTACTTTAGTGCATATACTGCCATTGAGATTATGCCGAGATAGATCAGCATTGCAGGATAACCCCGGAATGATGCGGGTACTTTTTCTGAATTAAGCTTTTTGAAAGCAGCAGCAAGAAACAGAGAGGCCACAATGAAACCTGCGCCTGCTTCAAGGCCTTTCAGAAAATAAGTGACTGTATTCCTGAGCGAATCATCAGCTGCGGCTTTCTCGCTGATGGTGAAAAGAGTACCCATCACAGCGCAGTTGAAAGCTGAAATGTGAATGTATTTCTTGTAAGCGTTGAATTTTTCCCTGCCGAAAAAATACAGTACAGTAAGGAAAAACGCATAAAGAACACCTATTATCAGGGTGTAGCATATGAGAGTAGCATATACTCTTACTGATGAAGGCATAAGTATATCCACAAAGTATGTGAATGCAGAAGCGACTGTTGTAAAAAGAGTTATGACACAGGCTGTTCTTATAAGGTTCTTTCTGCCGCTTGCCGCAATGAACATGGTACTTGTACCGAGTGCCTGTGTAAGTATAAGGTTAGCCGCAAGCAAAGCGATAATATCATTGATTATAAACATGGATCATTCCTCACTTTCTGTCTGACCCGAACGGACAGAGGACCTTATCTTCCGGTAAACACCGCACATAAGTCCGAGGAATATAAATCCGCCGAAAGGCATTCCGAGTCCGCTGACTGTTGTATTAATATCCGCTACCTTGCTGAGGATAGTGCCGTATGCGAAGAATTCACGGACTGCACCTGTAAACAGCATCACAAGGTCAAATCCGATGATATAGAATACCAGCGATATTATCATTCTTCCCTTTTTCATGCGGTAGAATTTAGCTTCACTCTGAAGAACGATAAGTGAGTTTACCGCAAGCAGAGGGTAGTAGATACCGATACGATGTATCGAATCAGGATAGAATTCCACTGCGAACCATCTTACAGGGATGCAAACCAGTGAAGAAATGACAGCGTAAATTATGATCCTGATAGTGTATGGTATCTTTTTGGGTACGAATGAACCGATTATCAGAGAGATGAATGTCATGGAATTGAAAGCGTAGATAAGCGAAAGCGCATTTTTGACAGAGTCTCCGCAGATAATTATGGGTGATATTACCATAAGGGAAGATAAAATTATATTATCGCCCAGTATACCGTCAAATACAGAGTTTTTCCTATTTTTCATACGGCTGCCTCCTTTGCCTCAACAGCAGGCTTCTCCTCTTCATCTTCATCATCAGCAAGTCTGATCTTCTTTTCGAGTATCCTTATGCCAAGTGCAACAGGAGTAAACAGTACAGACATGATGACAACAGCATTTTCCTTAGCTGTTGTAAGAACGAGAATATAAGAGAAAATGCCGATAAACAAGCCATAGAAGAATGCGAAATACCACTTTCTCGGAGCGATCCTCAGATCGGATACAATGAATACTGAGGCGAAAAGCACCATGTTCGTAACGAGAGAATACTTCACGGAATCAGTCCTGCTCTGTATCATAGGCGTAATAAAAGCAAACGCTGCCGTGCCGAGAATAGTGCCGAAAAATGCACCGAAAGAAATATCCTTTCTGAATATCAGCATTACTGCCGCCAGAGCCAGAAGAAGAATGCTTACCGCACCGCAGGGACCGCTGAAATTGCCCATGAGTATCTCAAAGTCGGTATAGTCCATCTTTCCTGTCAAGTTGAATACGTGAGAAGCCGAATTCACAAGGTTCTCAGCCTTACCGGTGAGGCCAGTGTGAACATGAGGTGCCGGATACATAAGCATATCTCTCCCCCATGAAGTCAGCACAAAAAGATAAGCGGCCGCCGCAGGTGAGAAAATCATATTCTGCCTTCCGCCGAATACATTCTTTGCAACTACCGTTCCGAAAATAACAGCAAGTGCTGCGATAAGATAATTAATGGAAGCAGGCATCATCAGTGCTATTATAAGAGCATCTGATGTACAGGTAAGGTCATCGGCATCGATTTTCTTATGCATCAGTCTCAGCGAGATGAACTCAGCCGCCATTGCAGTAAGAACGCATATTATCGCAGTTGCAAGGAAGTGAATGCCATAGTAGAAGAAAGCCGTGAGCGCAAGTGTAGCAAGAGTTATCATTTTATCGAGCCATATATAACGTTCTTTTCTCATGAGGATCAGATACCTTTCTTTATGTTTTTTGCAGCCTCAGCCATATCAGGTGCTTTGAAAAGATAACTTCCCGATACAAGGACATTTGCTCCTGCTTCTATAGCAAGAGGAGAAGTTTCGGCATTTATACCGCCGTCAACTTCCACATCTATGTCAAGTCCGAGTTCGCTGATCTTGTCTCTGATAGCCTTAACCTTGCTGAGAGTATCGGTTATGAAGCTCTGTCCTCCGAATCCCGGCTCGACAGTCATGACCAGTACCATATCAAGATAAGGAAGGTATGGGAACACCTCTTCCGCCGGAGTATTAGGCTTGATGGAAAGAGACGCCCTGACTCCGCATTTCTTGATGGCTTTGATAGTCTCCATGGTATCGCTTTCACTTTCAAGGTGGAATGTGATTATATCCGCACCGCACTGAGCAAAACGCTCCACATATTTAAGAGGATCGATTATCATGAGATGGACATCGAGAAGCATATCTGTCCCCTTGTCCACAGCTTCAAGGATAGCAAGGCCATAGGTGATATTATTCACAAATATGCCGTCCATCACATCGAAATGAAGCATATCGATACCGCTTTTTTCCATTTTTCTGATCTCGCTTTCCAGATTGAGCATATCTGCACTGAGAACAGAAGCTGATACTAAATAATTCATTTTATCACTTTCTCCAAACGCAACAATTTTTCATACAATATTATTATATAATATTTCTTGCTATACGTCAATATCATTCAAGTGTTTTTTTCTTTTATCTATAAAAAATACATTATCATATTGGACAAATCGACAAACATAAACTTAAATGTACTTTCAGGAGGTGATATTATGTTTCTCTACATACTGAGAAGTCTTGTATTTTTCGCACTTCATGTGGATAATTCGGCGGTATTTCCGAAACCGCTTTCAAAATCAGAGGAACTTGAACTGTTCGGGAAAGCATCCGTCGGAGACGAACAGGCAAGAAAAAAGCTGATAGAGCATAATCTCAGGCTTGTTGCGCATATAGTTAAAAAGTATGCTTCTACTTTCGATGAACAGGACGAACTGATTTCTATCGGAACAATAGGACTTATCAAAGCAGTTTCTACCTTCGATCACACAAAGGGCTCGAAATTCGCTACATATGCCAGCAGATGCATTGAAAATGAAATACTGATGCATTTCCGCTCTGCTAAAAAATCAGCATCCGATCTTTACATGAACGAACCCGTTGAGACCGACAAGGACGGTAATTCGCTGACTATGATGGATCTTATAGATGACGGCAATGATATCAACGATCAGGTGGATCTCCTCATAAGTTCAAAGATGCTGTACCGTTTCATCGAACAATGCCTTGATCCACGGGAAATGGATATAATGATTTATCGGTATGGGCTCTACGGCACAACTCCTCACACTCAGAGTGAGACCGCTGAAAAACTGGGGATATCCCGTTCATACGTTTCGAGGATAGAGAAAAAAGCAGTCGGAAAGCTGAAGAAAATGTACGACTCCACTCCTTTCTGATATTGAAAAATGCGTCGTAATATGTTATAATATAAAGAAACAGCACAGAAAGGATGATACTCATGATTTATACAGAACTCACCGTAAAAGCTATGGAGATTGCGTACAATGCACATCACGGCCAGAAAGACAAATGCGGTGCGCCATATGTATTTCATCCTTTTCATCTTGCAGAACAAATGGACAGCGAATACACGGTCTGTGCCGCACTTCTCCATGATGTTGTGGAGGATACCGATATTTCACTTGCCCAGCTTGCGGATATATTCCCTGACGAGATCATTAACGCTGTCAGACTTCTTACTCACAGCAAAGGCACGGATTATGAGGAGTACATCAGAAAGATCGCATCCGATCCTGTTGCAAAAGCTGTGAAGCTTGCCGATCTCGCTCACAACAGCGATCCTCAGCGTGCAAAGCTGATAGATGAACCCGAAGCCAAAACAGCGGAAAGAATGGAAATATACGAGAAAGCCAAAGCGATTCTCGAAGAAAAATAGATTTGCAATTTGCACATTATTACCTGTTTCGCAATGCCATTTTTTTAGATGACAAAAAACGAAAAATGTGGTATAATGTTGTTCTAAGACGATACATGGAGGGATAATTTTGGAATTCAAAGTCAACAGCGGTATCTGGGGAAGTATGTTCGGAGTCCCCGATGTGGTCGCTGATAATTTTCTGAAACTGGCCTCAGGCGACCAGATAAAAGTTCTGCTATATATACTAAGATGCTCGGGAAGGGTCTGCACGGATGAAGAAATATCCATGAATACAGGCGTTTCCATTCAGGCAGCGGCAGACGCTGTTCTTTTCTGGCAGCAGGCGAATGTACTCTCATCCCAGGCGGTATCCCCTGCTATGCCTCAGACGATCATGAAAGCACCTCAGCCGCCGGTACAGCAGATACAGCCTGCCGTTCCGCAAGCAGAACCTGTCGCTCAGGAAGTTCCTGTAAAAGCGGAACGCAGAACAAAGCAGAATATCTCTCCGTCAGAGATAGCAAAGATAATGAAAGATTCTGTTGATGTTGCAGAACTTTTCAAAGTTACCGAAACTATACTCGGCCCTATCAATCATACATTCCAGAATCTGCTTATTTGGATGTACGATTACCTCGGACTGAAAAAGGAAGTCATCATTATTCTTATCAGTCACTGCAAAAGTGTGGATAAGACCAATCCTTCCTACATCGAAAAAGTTGCTGTGGACTGGGCTGACAATGATATAAACGATCTGCAGAAGGCTCAGAGCGAAGTGCAGAGGATCACTGTCACCAATGATTATACGGGAAAAATCATGAAAATGTTCGAGATGACACGTCGTCCTACATCAAAGCAGGCTGAATTCATCGAACAATGGCGCAGCAGATCCATTGATGCTGAACTCATAAGATATGCATATGAAAAGACAATCGAACAGATAAACAAACTCAGCTTCGACTACATAAACAAGATCCTCCTTTCATGGTGCGACAGCGGATATATGTCTGTTCAGCAGGTCCGTGAAGCCGAAAGTGACTATCGCAGCAGCAAGAAAAAGGCTGCAAAGCCTGTCAGCGATCCTGATGTAGATAAGTATAAAGTTGTAATCAATAAATTCTGAGAGGATATGTAAATGGAAAGCGAAATATTTGACAAAGCTCAGGCGATCATGACTAACCGCCGTATGCGTGCTATCAGTGAAAACGAAGCACGTATCACTGAGATAAACCAAAAAGTTCCTCAGATCAGGGAGATAAACGAGGTCCTCTATAATACGGGAAAAGAACTCATCCGCATTATTTCTGATAAAAACTCTCCCGACGTAGCAAAAAAAATAGAACAGCTGAGACAGTATAACCTGGGAGCACAGGAAATGTCCCGGAAAATACTTGCCGCAAACGGTTATCCCGAAGATTATCTTGACATCCGCTACAACTGCCCCATTTGCTGTGATACAGGCTATAACGGCTCGAAATTCTGTTCATGCTTCAACAGACTTTGCAGCAAACTTTCAGCTGATGAACTCAATAAAAGCGCACAGCTGAAACTTTCAAGTTTTGACACTTTCAGTCTCACCTATTATCAGGGCGAGGACTACCAGACTATGAAAAAGATACTGGAGTTCACTCATCAGTACGCTTCAACTTTTACTCCCGATTCAGGAAGCATCTTCATGTTCGGACGCACAGGACTGGGAAAAACTCACCTTTCTCTCGCAATAGCAAATACAGTGCTTGAAAAAGGCTACAGCGTAATTTATGATTCTGTTATCAACATCCTCAGAAGCATAGAGAAGGAACATTTCAGCAGAGAACACACCTCAGAGATGATAGATCTTGTTATGGAAACAGAACTTCTCATCCTTGATGACCTCGGTACAGAGTATGAGACACCGTTCTATAATGCTACTATTTATAATATTCTCAACACCAGATTGAATTGCAGCAGACCTACGATAATAAGCACGAATCTGGACTTTGCGGGAATATCACGCAGGTACGATGAAAGAGTCGTATCAAGGATTGTTTCCGCATACCGTTGTCTCGAATTCCACGGCGAAGACGTAAGATTACAGATCGCACGAAACAGATGATATTACAAAAGCCCCTGATAGGGCGCTCTAAGCAAAACTACAGGTTTTCTCAGCTTGAGTAGAGCGCCCATCAGGGGCTTTTCAAATAAAAAGAGGACATTCTCGATCGGGAACGTCCTCTGTATTATTACACGTTTTCAAGATTTAACTTGAATGGTGAGAAGCGTCTGAATGCTGATTCATTTTTCTGAGGAGTCATTCCCTCTGCGATCTTCTTCATTCTGTCTGTGAAATCGCTGTAGTAGCGCTCGGAAATAAGCGAATCAATGCTGTCCTCAGACCACATATCATCATCAGTCATACGCTCCTTGATATCGCCCTTTATGATAACATAAACAGTGTTCTCATCGTACTGATACTTCTCAGCTGTATATTCCTTGAGGTCGTTGAATACGTAATCATTGTAAGCCTGAAGAGTCTTCTGATAATCGTCTGCACTGTCGTCAGCGGCTGTAGTAGTTGTTGTCTCAGCTGAATCATCGTCGCTCTTTTCGGTAGTAGTTGTAGTCATCTTTGTAAGAGTAACTTCATTTGCGAACGGATCAGCTGTTGTTGTAGTAACCTCGCTGTCAGCAGAAGTTGTAGTAGTGGTTGTGGTAGTTGTTGCTTCCTCACCGTTCTCCTCTGCCTCAGCAGCTGCTGCTTCCTCAGCCTTCTTAGCCTTGTACTCCTCGTACTTATCCTTGACTTCGTCAAACTTAGCCATTTTCTTCTCGTTTGTCTTTGCGGAGTTGATCTCCTTGATATAGCCGTCAACAAGCTTTGTAAGCTCACGCTTTTCATCATCGCTGACTGCTTCTCCGTCATCATCTGTAAAGCTTACAGAGAAATATTTGATTCTTGCAGTTCTGTCAATGAAATACTGCTTCAGTCCGTCCTCTGAACATCCGTCTTCAGCGTCGATTCCGTAGTAATGCTCAAAAACGGCATTCTGCTTATATGAATTGGTAAGGATAGCTCTTATGGACTCCTCACCTACTCCATTATCGGTAAAGAGAGTATTATTAAGCTGCTGCTCCACGCCGTCCTTTATCTCCTGAAGCTGCTCATCAGTAAGCTGACCGCCGATCTTCTCAAATTCCTTTTCGGTAGCAACGAAGTCCTTGCAGAAGTCAACAGCTGTATTCTGGATCCAGTCTGTAGCGTCAAGAGAATCTATATTAGCCTTCTTGACATCCTCTACAGTAGGATATTCGCCATTTTTGGAATATAAAGTATAAGATGCGTTATTATAAGCATATAACTCATTATAAATGAAAACGCCTGCGGGGACATCATAACCGTCGATGGTCATTGCAGTCTTTGTACCGTTTCCGAAAGTGATAGCCTTTGGTGAGCTGCAGCTTGCGGTTGAAGCAGCTAAAGCCATTGCAGCAGCTGCGGCAGCAAACCTGTAAAGTTTATTCATTTGTAAATTCCTCCGATATTTTCTGCTTATCCGCAAATTCAATGAAATTATAATATGTATATAAGGTTGCGGAGCATTATTAGTTTTCAGATACTGTATTATTATACTATATTTTTTTTGATTTGTCCATAGCAAATCGAAAATTTTTATCATTCTGTCACTTTTTGAATATTTTTCTCTCTAATTACGGATTTTGCCTTGACTTTATGTTATAAAAATGATAGAATAATTGTATATGTTTATCTGATAGAGGTGTATATTTATGAAGGTCGAACTTATCGCTCACACTCCCGAACCCGAAAAACTTGCAGCTACAGCCGCTAAACTCTGCTATTCCAGCAGTGATATCGGAACTCTCAGGGACGGTCTTACCGAGGATAAGGTCGACAGTTTCATTGATATGATCGTATCCATCGGACACGAAAGCGTTCTGGAACACGTAAGCTTTACCTTTGGTATCGAAGGTATATCTCGTGCCTGTTCCCACCAGCTGGTCCGCCACAGGATCGCTTCCTACTCTCAGAAAAGCCAGCGATATGTCAACGAAAATGGTTTTGAGTTCATTACTCCGCCTGAGATCGACGCTCTCCCCGAAGCAAAGGAAGAGTTCGACAGGATAATGGACGAGATAACCGCAAGTTACGAAAAGATCGCTGATATGCTTACCGATAAACATAAAGCCGATCTTATGGCTGACGGCATGGACGAAAAACAAGCTTTATCCAAAGCAAGAAAGCTTGCCAACGAGGACGCCCGTTTCCTTCTGCCTAATGCCTGTGAGACCAAGATCGTAGTAACTATGAATGTGCGTTCACTTTTCAATTTCTTCCGTCACCGCTGCTGCAACCGTGCACAGTGGGAGATCCGTGCGGTGGCAAATGAAATGCTGAGACTTTGTCTTGAAGCCGCTCCACATATCTTCGCTCATGCAGGTCCTTCCTGTGTGGCTGAGGGGAAATGTCCCGAAGGTAAAATGAGCTGCGGAAAAATGAAAGAAGTAAGAGCGCAGTTTGAAGCAATGAAGAAATGAGCTGATACTTTTACCCTATGCTTGAATTCCGTGTAATCGACATCTCAGACAAAGACAGGATCAACAAAGCTCTGAAATATTCCGATTTTATGAGCTGTGAATACAGCTTCGCCAATAATATGGCATGGCGGAGGCTTGCTGAATCACGCATTGCATTTTACAAGGATTTCTATATTTGCGGAGCTTTTGCCGATGATATTCCCCGATTCATTTTTCCTGCCGGAAGCGGTGATATCAGAGAAGTTATCGGTGAACTCAGGAAATACACTGATAATGCCGGAAAGCCTCTTTGTCTTACTGCTGTTCCCGAAAAAGCACTCTCTATCCTGACAGAAATATACGGCGACAGTTTTATTGCCGGATATGACAGGGACAGTTCGGATTATATCTACAACTCTGCCGACCTCATAAGTCTGAGCGGTAAAAAATATCACGGCAAAAGGAATCACCTTGCACGTTTCAGGAAACTTGGTGCACAGTTCAGTCTCATGACAGAAAAAGATTTCGATGACTGTATTACATTCAGTGCAGTTACATATAATAACAAGGCGGCGATCGATGACCATTCAATGCTTGCCGAACAGTTTGCCATAAACACTTATTTCAATCACTTCGATGAACTCGGGCTGACGGGCGGTGTTATTCGTCTTGAAGGCAAAGTTGTCGCATTCACTATTGGTGAAGGTCTAAGCTCCGACACCTTCTGTGTTCACATCGAAAAGGCAGACACACTTTACAATGGTATATACGCAGGGATCAACAACCTCTTTGCGGAGGCTGCTGCTGCGGATTATAAATACATCAACCGTGAGGAGGATATGGGCCTGGAAGGACTGAGGCGATCAAAGCTTTCCTACCATCCCGCTTTTCTCCTAAAAAAATACGAAGTTACTTTTAAATGAAAGGATACAAATCATGATCTATGTTTTCCTCGCTAATGGATTTGAAGAAACAGAAGCCATCGCTCCTATTGATCTGCTCAGAAGAAGCGGAAAACAGGTTGTCACTGTAGGAGTCGGAGACAGCATTATCACAGGTTCTCACGGCATCCCTGTTGCTACCGACACTATCTCTCAGGAAGCTCCCCTGTCAGAAGATCTGGAAATGATCGTTCTCCCGGGAGGTATGCCCGGCACTCTCAATCTTGAAAAGAGCAGATACGTTCAGGAAGCTATCGACTTCTGCGTAGAGAACAACATCTACATAGGCGCTATCTGTGCTGCTCCTTCAATTCTCGGACATAAGGGCCTCCTCAAGGGTAAGACCTGCGTTTGCTACGAAGGCTTTGAGACTCAGCTTGAAGGCGCAAATGTAATTGATACACCTGTTGCTGCTGACGGTATTTTCATTACAGCAAGAGGTGCAGGTGCCGCTATAGAATTCGGCCTGAAGCTGGTCGAAGCTGTACATTCCAAGGAAGAAAGTGACCGTCAGAGAAAGGCGATCCTCTGTGACTGATATGGACAGTAAGAAACAACTCAGAAAGAAATATTCGGAGATACGTGCAAAAATAACAGACAAAGCCGCTAAGGATGCTGATATTACCGAAAGGCTCCTTTCCCTTGACAGGATCGAAGACGCAGACTGCCTTATGGTCTACTCTTCATTCGGTTCGGAAGTGGATACATACGGTATTATCGATGCTCTTCTCGGAAGTGACACAAAAATAGCTTTCCCAAGATGTAACGACGACGGAACTATGACTTTCCATGTTATAGAATCCCTTGCAGATCTTCATGAGGGAATGTACCGCATCAGCGAGCCTGATGATACTCTCCCTCTTGCTGAGATAACTGACAGGACCGTCTGCCTTATCCCCGGACTTGCTTTCACCGAAAAGGGCGGAAGACTCGGATACGGCGGCGGATACTACGACAGGTTCCTGTCCGAGAATCCCCACATCTATACGATCGCTCTTTCCTATGAAGAACTTATCACTGATGAGCTGCCCCTTTTGCAGCACGATCTTCTTGTAAATTCAATAGTAACCGAAGAAAGGACGGTGCTCTGTAATGAGTGACAACAAAAACGACGAAGTTCTCGATGATCTTCTGGAGGAGATCGGAGCGAATGATCCTCAGCCTCTTGATGAAGCCGCTGAGCTGCTGAAAGAAGCTGCTGAAAGACATGATCCCGATCCCGAGGATGAGTTCGATCCCGATGCACCAAAGGAATTCGATCTCTCCGCAGAAGAAGATTATTATGATGAACGACCGGTCAGAAGAAATCCGCAGAGACGCAAACGTAAAAGAAAGAAGAAAAAGCAGAGAAGCAGAGTTCCGGGAATACTCATTCTCGTTACACTGATACTTTCTGTTTCGATATGTCTTTCACTTGTTATCATCGCTTTCGGTAAGGATGTAATGGGTATCGGCAAGAACGATTCCACACACCTCCTGGTCATCCCCGAAGGTTCATCCACCGATGAGATCGCCGCTATGCTTCAGGAAGAAGGTATAATCCGCTCCCCTGAGTGTTTCAAGCTTTTCTCACGTCTGAGAAAATCCGACGATCAGTATATCGCAGGCGAACACTTTGTACGTCCGAATATGGCTTATGAAGCTATCATTGAGGAACTTACATCTGTCCATCTTGAAGAACAGGAAACTGTAGAGATCACCTTCCCCGAAGGTATCAACATCTACGAAGCTGCCGACATTCTTGAACAGAATCAGGTATGTAACGCAAGCGAGTTCATCTTCTACTTCAACTCAGGCGGATACGGCTTCAAGTTTGAGGACAAGCTCCCAAGCGATACAAAGCTCAAGCTCAACCGTATGGAAGGTTATGTGTTCCCTGATACCTACTTCTTCAACACAAACATGGAGCCTGAACAGGTATGCCAGAAGATATACCTCAACTTCGACAGCAAGATGACTGATGAAAGATACAAGAGAATGGAAGAACTCGGTCTTTCACTGGATCAGCTTATCACTCTTGCTTCTATCGTTCAGAAGGAGGCCGCAACAACCGATACAATGACTCTTGTTGCTTCTGTATTCTGGAATCGTCTTGACAATCCCGACGTATTCCCTCTTCTTCAGTCTGACCCGACATCCAACTACGCAAACGACGTTGTAAGACCTCACATGGATGTTTACGACGCTTCAATAATCGAGGCATACGATACTTACCAGAGCGCAGGTCTCCCTCCCGGAGCTATCTGTAACCCCGGTATAGAAGCTATCGATGCTGTACTCGAAAAGTTCGAGAGCAACTACTACTACTTCATCGCTAACATCTTCACAGGCAAGACAG
>Ga0255346_1003137_pt1 | contig 19851 bp, 19 predicted proteins | sample wastewater_treat_FD_194410 | JGI IMG/M metagenome (GOLD analysis project Ga0255346, IMG submission 194410) | Wastewater microbial communities from Lulu Island WWTP, Vancouver, Canada - plant22 | ecosystem: Engineered > WWTP > Wastewater > Unclassified | place: Canada: Vancouver, British Columbia... | reverse complement strand
AATTGCTGCCAACGACAAAGCAGCCTGCACAAATTGCACAGACTGCTTTTGGTTACTACATAGATTATTTTTGTTTTTTGCGCTGTCTACTTGACAGGGGGGCGGGTCATTTTCTATCATCTACTTTGAATTTTATAGAGCGTAAATCATTCTGCGGAATTACAAGTAATACAATGTCATTCTAAGCCCATAAAATTGGCACTTTTAAGCTATGATAATGAAAAATCCCCGAAAATACGGGGAAAGAAAAAATCATCAAAAATGCTTGTTTTGGTAGATGATTGGTAGACGGGCATAGGAATAGTAAATTGGTAGACAACCATTAAAGTTGGTAGATAAAGCTGTTGACAGGCAAAAATAGCGGACGATGTTTCATTGAAAGTGAAGCACCGTCCGCTGTTTTTTATAACCGAATATGTACTTTGCTTCTCAGGAATGAGGAGCATTTTTATTATCAGGAGGATTTTGCTATGCCGAAGCTGAAAAAGAAACTGACCGGAAATTTTACTATCATCAACAACACCGTTCTGAGGGACAAGAGAATGGGCTGTACCGAAAGAGGTGCTTATGTTACACTGGTATCTATGGCTGATGACTGGAACTTCTCGATCAGAGGTCTGGCAGCGATCATGCCCGACGGTGTTACCAAGATCTCACGTGCACTCAAAAGGCTGGAAACGTTAGGCTACCTTCGGAGAGAACGCCTTTATGAGAATGGCAAGATAAAAGACTGGGTGTATTATATCTATGACGAACCATGCGCCTGTGATACTGCTGATGACACGGATGTTGAAAACTCGGATTTTTATGACTCACAAGATACTGATTTTTCAGATACGGAAAACCTTGATACTGAAAATCAACATCAAGAAAGTGAACATCTTGAAAAGCCGCACGATTATATAATAACAAAAGAAGAAATATCAAAAAAAGAAGAATCAAGTGATCAAGTATCAATCGATCAATCCCGTTCCCCACATGAAAGCAGTGTTGAAAAATGTTCTTATGATGGACAGATGGACGGATATATGCAGGAAAAAGAAATATATACCGAAGTGGTGAAGTCCAACATCGAATACGATGACTATGCTCTGTGGGCTGAGGACTCTGACGGTTATATGACCGTGGAGGAACTTGACGAGATCGTACAGATGATCGTGAGGGCGATATGCTCCCGAAAGAAAACAGAGCGTATCTGCGGACAGGAGTTTCCTCGTGAAGTCATCAAGTCGGCTATGCTCAAGGTTGACAGGATATGCCTTGAAAATGCGATTGAGCAGATAAAGCAGACCGATAACGTCCGTAACTTCGAGCGTTACCTGATAAGCACCCTGTTCAACGAAGCCAATGGCAGGAGCTTCAAGGAAAATGCAGAGACCAGGAGTGTTGATTTTGCTGTCAAGCGGGATTTGGGGTTATAATACCGATTGTTCCTGAATTATTGTAGGCTCAGTATCTTGCTGCGTTAAAGTTGGAACGAAAAAGCTCTGCTGTTCATCTGCATAATCATTCGGCAGTGGATTATCCGTTCCATTGATATAGTCATCGATGTTTTCCGCCGCATCTTCTTCCGGATACATAGACGAGGATTTACGTCCCTTAGAGTTATGAAGTTTCAGAATATCAAGCGGATACCTCATCTTTTTGTTGTAAAAGCATAGGATTGCTTCTGCAAAACCAAGAGAACCGCTGCTCCTTTCGTGAGCGCTTCGGGTGATTTCCTTGATAGAGCGCTCTCCGAGTTTTTCCTTGAATACTTCGTCAACCAGGTCGGTATCGTATGTAAAAATCAGCCTTGCCATAGCACTGAGCACATTTGCCGAGAAAGAGTTTACATCGCCCTCCCATGTACCGATCGTCAAACTAAGCACCCTTGTGAGATTTTGCAGTCCATATTTATCGTAGATATTTTCAATGGTCGATATTGCACAGATAGCACCGACCTGTTTTGTCGATGAAATATGTAAGCCGAATGACTCCACCAGGTCTCTGATGATAAGCTGTTTATCGTTTCCGGCTTCAATATTGGCGACAAATATTTCATATGGGCTGAGAGCTTTGGTGTACTTCATCTGATTGGCGAAGATGTCGGCTTCATGTTCATAATACAGATCGTCATAGACCATACACCAGACAGGAGTATCACGAGAACCGGAGACTGTTGCAACAATTTCGATGGTGTGCTGACCATTAAAAACATAATTGATGCCATTTCGGCGGCTGACTTTTACAGGATTTATCTGATACAAGTCAAAATTCTCAACAGCTTTTTTGACGTGCTTCATAGAGAGATTACGCTGATAATCCTGACTGGAAACAAGGTTTTTGATCGGTATCTGTTCAAATATAACGTTTGGTACATATTTCGAGTAATCTTCCATTTTAGTTCTCCTCCAATATGTTCTTTATTGTTGTTGAGATTGAAATGAGGTCATTCAGAACTTTGACAAGATCATACCTTGCCTTTACTGACAGCGTTTTTATATCGGAATTGGCGGCGGTGCGTTTGATACTGCTGATCCATGAAGGGATCGTCAGTGTCAGACTTGATACATATGCATCAGGATCGAATGCGGGCATATCCTTTACCGTAGCTTTAGCTGCAACAGGGATTACCGCTTTTTCTATGTGATCTGCTCTGCCTACAATATCTGATAATGTGATTTTTCCGGTTTCAGATGAGTTTATTATGATACGTTTTATATCATTCGTTGGCTTTTTAGCAAGTGCAATAATATTATCCTGTGATATTTTTACTTCTCCAAAGAGTATTTTTCTGCAAAAATCGGGAAACACTGCTTTCAGTTGATCTATTGCTTTAGCATATTGCCGATATTTTCTTACTGTAGAATGTGCAATATGAAACTCATTGGCAATCTTTGTTGAAGTTTTCCCTGTGTGCGGCTTCCGCTCCAAAGATTCTATCGTATATTGGTTCGTTCCCGTGATATTCATGATACCGACAGTTTTTTCAGCTAAATACTTTCTTCCGATAAGATAATGCTGATAGTTTTCAGGCAGCTCATGATTATGAAGGAGATCGGCACATATCCAAGATATTGCGTCCTCTCTTGATTTCAGTAGTATTTCTTCTGTCTTAAATTCAATTTCATACTCATGGCATATTTTATAGCGCTTATGCCCGTCTATGATATAATCTCCCCATACCTTGATCGGCTCACGGCAGCCGTTGCAAACGATGTTCAGTTCAAGTTCCTCATATGCTTCTCGGCGTAGCGGTGGTTTCAGGCTTTGAAAATCAGGATCAGTTTTCAGGATTGGTAATTTCGTTTTCATAATCGGTCACCTTTTCTCCTGTTGTATCTTCTGGCGCTGTATTATTATCTGTTATGCTTATGGTAGCATAATTTTTGAAGGTAGCGATCTCCATGATTCGGTCATGCTCTTTGTATGGCAAACCAAACCGCCCTTTCCAATCATCGGGGAAATAGCCTTGTGAACGCTCGGTTTCACTACCTGCGGCTGATCCTTTTGTAAAGACTCTATATGAGCCTAATTCAAACACGAGGAGCTTTATTCCCCTTGAGATCTTGATTTTTCCTATGAGCCTGTATCGGCAGTGCATATCCCAGCCCATGTAATCAAACAACATAGCACTGAATATCTGAGCGGTTATGTATTTCGGCTGTCTCTTTCCGCTTTTACTATTTATAGTCCGCCAAAGAAATGCGTCCCGTTCGTCTCCCCGGCACGGGAGCAGTGCGAGCTGTTTCTTTGTTTTGTTGATAAGGAACTGCACGTAGTCGGTCTCAGGGAACTTTTTAATGCAGACCATATTGACATATAGCTGACAGTTATTGAATGATATGGTCGGCTCATTGCTGTCAGATGCGTATTCAGCTCTTACAACATCTATTTCATCATCAAAAAAGCTGTCATCTACCTCAATGTCTTCGGTTTCAGACATCTCAGCATTTGTCAATATCATAGAGGGCTGGACAGCGTTTCTGTATTCAGGTTCATTCATGGTTATCATCTGCTTTCTCAATATTTTCGATCATACTGCCGATCTCCGCTTCAAGAACGGACGGCGAAGTAACATCAAGCTCCTCTGTTATATATGGCATGCCCTCAGAGGAGGTATTCCACGTCTTATTATTTGTAAAGTTCAACAATTCCTTGATCTGTGCCTGACGGTAGTATTCATCTCCGAAACTCGCTGTCCAGTGCAAAGGAAATGCACGAATAGTCTTGGAACTGACGGGGGATACAACATCATCGCCTTCGGGTGGTTTATCCCGATAGAATACTTCGGTATCGGTCATTTTGAAAAGAATAACTGCCTCTGTTCCAGATTCATTAGATAAGCGCTCACCTCTGACGCTGTATTTACAGTTTGTATCCCAATCGAGCAATTCAAATATTCTCGGCAAAAACGCTTTACCGCCTATGGATTTTGGCTGATGATCGGTCTCTTTCAGGACACACCACTTGATCGCATTCTTGCTGTTCTTTGCCGCAGGACGCACTGCAAGCAGTTTTAATTCGGGGTGTATCAGCATTTCAACATATATCACTTTAGGGAGCTTTTTCAGGCATCCGGCTGAGAACTTGATATTAGAAGTTGAGAATGAGATACTGGTTTTCTCCCGTGTATTGAACAATTCTGCTCTTGCAACCTGAAAGCCTCTGAGGTCAAAATCTCCTGTAATGACATTGATTTGATGCTCATCCGAGAAAACACGACCGTCCTCATAAACGCTTGCACTGGCAGTTCTGTAATCGTCTGCTGTAAAAGCCGCCCATTTCGGATTGATAATGACAAATCCCTTTAACGCACCCTCGTGTATAACACTGAGCTGTGGCAGTATCCTGCTGCAACCGTACTTGGCATTGCTTATCAGGCGCTGAACGGCAATAAAATCATCTCTTGATATGATAGCTTCATGATGATCTCTCATCAGATACTGATTGCGGTCTTGCTTGTTTTTCTTGGCTTTATGGTCCAGATAGCTCGGTGTCCAGGTCTTTCTTGCAAGAACATCACCGCAGTGACGTTCGTTTTCAAGCTGTTGCAGGACTGCCCCAGGAGACCATTTTGTATTTCCTTTTTTCGTCCTTCTCCCTAATCGTGTAAGTGTTTCAGCGATCTGAACACAGGTATACCCGTATAGGTACATGAAAAAAATCAGCCTTACCGTCTTTGCTTCTTCCTGATTGATAATAAGGTCGCCGTTTTCGTCCTGATCGTAACCAAGAAGCGGCGGTGTCAGGAAGATTCCCCGTCGGAAACGCATCTCAATAGAGGAGTTCATGATCTCGCTTTTGTTATGGCTTTCTTCCTGAGCAAGCGTAGAGATAAATGACAGGCTCATTTCGCTGTTGGGATTGAGTGTATAGATGTTCTCTGTCTCAAAGAAAACACCTATCGGCGGCTGTAATTTGGCAAGCTCCCTGACATAGCCGATGCAGTCAAGGACATTTCTTGCGAAACGGGATACACTTTTTGTGATGATGAGGTCGATTTTTCCTGTCTTGCAGTCCTGTATCATTCTTACAAATGAGTCTCTGTGCTGTAACGATGTACCGCTGATACCCTCGTCAGCGTATATCTGACTAAGCTCCCAGCCTTCATGCCGTGACACAACATCGGTGTAATGATTCTTCTGAAGCTCATACGATGAGGTCTGATTCGGATCATCGGTCGATACTCTTGCATAGACGGCAACACGCTTATTGCTTTTATCACTGTAAAAATCCGCAGGCTTTATTGCAGGGATAACATCAAGCTCATTCGGGTCAATGCCCTTGTAACGCTCCCTTATTTTTGCTTTTCGTTCTTCAGGTGTAGTATATCTTTCTTCGCTGCCGATCATGCCCATACCTCTTTGCTGTTTTAGGATAAGTCTATCATAGCATAAATACTGTATAAATAGAATAAACCGGAGGTCAAGACTTGACTTCCGGTTTAAGATTCACAAAATATTTTCAGATTTTATTCTTTTTAGCTTCTGTAAACGCTTTTCGCATATTCTTGGCGGTCTCTATGATAGATGCTTTTTCCACGGGAGTACAGCCGTCAAGCACCTTTGAAAGATCATCGGCAGCGATAATGGTAGTTTCAGGTATATCCGGTCTCAGCAGTTTGTCCGTTGAGATCTGTAGTGCTTCGGATATGCGTATCAGTACGCTGACACCGAAGTCAGATTTTCCCATTTCGATCTTACTCAGATACGGAACGGAGATATCGGCTCTCTCGGCAAGTTCCGTCTGACTTATATCAAGCTCCTTGCGAGCCTGTTTTATACGCTCTCCGATAGGAACGAGTCTTTCTTTTGTATCACTCACGGCAACTTCTCCTTAACCGATTGATTATCACTTAAACTATTATATAAATTATTTGTTGTAAATGGAATAAACGATTGACGAAGTTTTAACCGATAGTTTATAATAGATAAGGACATTTTGCAAAAATCGCATTCAGGAGGCTGCGATTAATGATAATAAATGCGAAACTTATCGGTAAACGAATAAAAGAAGTGCGTACAGCGAGAAAGATGCCGCAGATGCTGCTTGCGGAAAAATGCGATATCAGCGACTCTTATCTCAGCTATATTGAGTGCGGAAGAAAAACGCCCAGTCTGGAGGTGATAATCAGGATCGCAAGGGAGCTTGACACAACAGTTGACTCCCTGTTGGAAGGTAATCAGAACACTGACACAGGAACATACGAAAAGGAGATATCGGAGATGATGAACGACTGCTCTCCGTATGAGAAGCGTGTTCTTTATGAGATGCTTCATTCCATGAAAGTGACGATCAGACAGAACAGGACACTGATCGAGAGTGAGATCAAGACAAGTATAAAGGCATACTGACCGAATTACAATAAACCCATAGTCAAAGGTTGTCTTATAGGCAAGCGATCTTTGTGAAAAAATATGCGATTTTTGTAAGATGCGCCATTTCAGGCGCTTTGAGGTTTCACACATGATTTTCGGAGAAGTAAAATCATGTCGCAAAATGACTTTATTTCGATATGGAACTGTGCTATAATGAATATACCGATAAGCTCGCATATGATAACAATGGAGGTAATGAAAGATGAGTTGTCACGATATTGGCAGAGGTTTGAGTTCCGTAGTAAAAGTTATTCTTGAAAAGCTCGATTCAGGAGAGATAAGTGCCAATACAGCAAGAGATCTGCTGTATGCCTGCCGCAAGGGTGTTCACTGGTGTGACGGAAACGAAAACGAAGCAATGATACAAATGCATCAGATGCGGTGCGGATACTGTCTGAAAAAGCTGTCTGAGGGCGATACGATATACAGCTTGTACGACATTCCACATTCCTTTGAGAACGAACATCATCAAGAGATCAGAGCTATAGATGCAAAGATCGCTGATTATTTCCTGTGCAGTGAATGCTTTGATATGCAGTTTGATACCATTGCACCAGGTACGGGAGCAGAAATGCGTAAGTGTATCGAGGAAAAATGCTCGGAAGATTGCTGGCATTATCAGGATTGCCGCAGACCGCGGGAGATAGATGGGTGATGAAAATGGCTGAAATATGTATTGAAATCGACGATGATCTCTTGAAACAGCTCAAAGAAATACTCACACCTATGGGCTTGACACCTGAATTTGTTGCGGAGCAGTTTATCCGCTTCTGTGCCGATCCTAATAATGCGGTACTTGTCAGGTCATTGTTTGATGATTGGATCAAAAAGGAATGATAATATGGAACATAGGAAAATAAGGCGGAACAGAACAGACTGTTATTAAGTTGAATTGTTCTGCCTAATTACAAAATCGAAAGGATTATTACATATGATTGATGAGATTATTCATTGCAGACTGGATGCTATTAATACCTATCACTTCTCCGAAGAGTGGGAAAATGCTGCTATTCCATTTGAAGAGTCCCTGACAGAAGCACAGCTCACCACCTTCCACAAGCTCCTCGACTGCGTGAGCGAGACCGCCACCGCTGAGATTAGATCTGCCTATAAGGTCGGCTTCAAGGACGGTGCGACTATGATGCAGGAAATTCAGGACTGATATAATCATAGAATAAGGAAAGGGCTATGTCCTCCGTGACCGTGTACGGAAGGCATAGCCCTGTTTTTTCTTTTCAGAAGCCTATTCAGTTTCATCTGCAAGGTTCACTATCTTCTTGCCCTGTTTCTCAGCGTATTGTATCGTGCGGTATGCTCCGCCGCTTTTGTGCTGAATACAGCATACCACAAGGTCTGCTCGGTCTATCATACTCCGATTGCGGACTTGGATAGCAGACTTCGGGTGAGCTTCGGACGATTCGGCACACACCTCGACTTCATCATAATAGTCAAGGTACTCCTTTTCGTTGTCACGATACTCTGCCTTCATGTATGGCAGGACGAGCGTAAAATGGGTATTGCCGTAACCGTAACTGCGGATAGCTCGTTTGATGGCAGCAGAAGCAAGCAAGTCGAAATCTCCGTCCCGTCCGATCAGGAAGTCAACATACTCCTTCTGCGTTATCAGGTCATGCAGGAGCTTGTCAAGGCGGTTTTCTATCTCCGTTCCGCGCTCTATGTATCTATGCCCGAAAAAGCTGACAGTGCAGATGTTCATAACTCAATCCCTCCAGATAATACTATATACATAGTAACATTGAATATGTATATTGTCAAGAGGTAACAATCAAGATAGAATATTACTGAGGGGTGATGTTATGGACGGCTCTAAATCGGTCATTACGATAAAGGAATACGGGAAGATCAGCATACACCTGAAAGAGATAATGGACAGCAAGGGTATCACACGGAACTACCTTGCAAGGATCTCCAATACTCGCTTTGAGGTCATCAACAAGTGGTACAATGGTGTTGTAGAGAAAATGGACTTGGATATTCTCGCCCGTATCTGCTATGTGTTGGAATGCTCGCCTGCCGATATAATCAAATATGATAAACAGTGAAGCGTTTTAGCCTTATGGGTTGAAACGCTTTTTGCTTTTTTCTCTGTGAAAACAACAGGAAAAGGCTATTTGCTGATTGACGAATTATGCCATTTGTGCTATAATTATAGATATACTGGGTAAATATACTCTTTTGGGAGGTACACAATGGCGAACAAACTTGAACTGACATGGTACGGTAAAGACAAGGAGATAAGTGTCGAACCCCGCCTGCTGATAGAAAGACCGGAACTGTCCAACACAGACGCTGCACCGGACACAGAGAATATGCTGATACACGGCGATAATCTGCTTGCATTAAAAGCATTAGAAGCTGACTATTCTGGTCAAGTGAAATGTATCTACATAGATCCACCATTTAATACTGGACAGGCGTTTGAGCATTATGATGACAACGTAGAGCATTCAATATGGTTAAACTTAATGTATGAGCGCTTTAAATGTCTTTATAAACTTCTTGAGAATAATGGAATGTTTTGGATTCATCTTGACGATATTGAGGTTCATTACTGCAAAGTCATACTTGATGAAATCTTTTCGAGAAACAATTTTGTTGCGCATATTACATATGAAAGATCTGCCGTGGCTGGTTTAGGTCAAGGAGGATACTTGGTTAATACAACGGAACATATTCTTCTTTATAGAAAAGGATTATTGCCCAACAAAATTAACCTGAGTTACGAAGAACTTGGCTTTAATATCATAAAAAGATATAATCGTTATGTTGCTGATTTTGGAACAAGAAAACTTGTAAGAGAATTTTTTGCTAAATCAAACGGCGAAGTTGTCAGGGTTTATGAGCATACTGGTGTTGTCATCGAAACCATTTCACTCAGAGAACCTAAAAAGAGAGAAGCAGAAATACGAGCTTCGTTTGCAGAGCATATAGAGACACTATTTCGTGGAAATAGAGTTCAGAAAGAAAATGAATTTCAAAATGATATCATTGCAGGGCTTGACAAAGACAAATTTTATTCTGTTGATTATATACCAAGCAGAGGAAAGAATAAAGATGTATTGACTACTCTGTTTTATAACAACTGTGAACTCCTTTCGTGGCTAAAGGACACCACCACACTAACCGATGGAATGCTTACAAAATCTCAGAAAATGACAACATTATGGAAACATGGTGAAATTCCTAAAGCGGACATTGCAAACGAAGGCGGAGTATCCTTCCCAAGAAGTAAAAAGCCCGAGCAGTTAATTAGAAGAATAATTGAAATGTCAACTGAACCAGGAGATATTGTACTTGATAGTTTCTTAGGTTCAGGCACAACGGCTGCTGTTGCACATAAAATGGGTAGAAGATATATTGGGATTGAAATGGGAAATCATGCTTATACCCATTGCAAGACAAGACTTGATTCAGTTATCTCCGGAGATGATAAATTGGGAATAACTAAGTCTATGGATTGGCAAGGCGGCGGCGGATACCGCTTCTACGAGCTTGCTCCGACACTTATCAATAAAGACGAGTCTGGCGAATACATTATCAATCCCGATTACAGTGCAGATATGCTTGCGGCGGCTATGGCTCTGCACGAAGGCTTCACCTATGAGCCTGACAGCTCTGCTTTTTGGAAGCAGTCTCACGGCAACGAGAAGTCCTATCTTTTTGTCACTACACGCCACCTGAACACTGCCTTTATGGATTCTATCATCGGCGGTATGGAAGATGACGAGTATCTTGTGATTGCCTGCTGTTCGTTTGATAAGGGTATGGACAAGCTGAATCCCCATATTACGGTCAAGAAAATTCCGCAGATGCTTCTTGAACGCTGTGAATTTGACAAGGCTGACTATAACCTGAATATCATTCATCCGCCTGTATACGATGATGAGGAGGAATGCGACGATGAGGGCTGATTTTACTCTTTACACACCTGAATATATCAGCGGAGTCATGTCCCTGCGTAAACCGCAGAAGAAGTCGCTTGAGATCCTTGATGAGATCGTAAATAGCGTGAACCTCAAAAAGGGTATGAATTTGCAGGCTGCTCTCGGTGCTGTCAAGGCTCTCTACCCGACTTGTACCGACTTTGAGCGTGATTTTATGTCGTTGACCTTTGCCCTTGCAACAGGTGTCGGCAAGACAAGACTCATGGGTGCTTTTATTGCATACCTCTATACACAGCACAATATCAAGAATTTCTTTGTTGTCGCTCCGAATACGACTATTTACAATAAGCTCTGCCGTGATCTGAACGATAATAACAGTCCAAAATATGTTTTTCGTGGACTGAGCTGCTTTGTTAATGCTCCGCAGGTCATTACGGGTGAGGATTACAGAAGCAAGCCCCTGTCTCTTTTCCAGAGTGAAGTTCGCATATTCGTTTTCAATATCAGTAAATTCGATAAAGAAAACGCAAATATGAAAAAGGTCAACGAGTATTACGGCGATTCTTTCTTTGAAACGCTTGCAAAGCTCCCTGACCTTGTGATGATCATGGACGAATCGCATCACTATCACGGTGAAAAGGGCGAACAGGCTCTGAATGAGCTGCACCCTCTCCTCGGTCTGGAACTGACTGCGACACCGCTTATGGCAAAGAAAAAGAACGGCAAGCAAGTGCCGTTCAAGAATGTGGTATATGAATATCCGCTGTCTAAGGCGATAGCTGACGGCTATACAAGAACGCCGTATGCAGTTACCCGTTCCGACGTAGATTTCTATAATTTCGGTGATGAACAGATAGATAAGCTCATGTTGCAGGACGGTATTATCTGTCATGAACGTATCAGACAGAAGTTACAGGTCTATGCAGCCAATAATGGAAAGCCGGTTGTTAAGCCCTTTGTGCTTGTTGTCTGCAAAGATACCGCTCATGCCAAGTGGGTTGAGGAATATATAAAGTCTGATGCTTTCTGCAATGGAGCATACAGAAATAAGGTCGTGGTGGTACACTCTAAACAGGGTGCTGCCGAGTCCGAAGCCAATACCAAGATGCTTCTTGAAGTCGAAAAGGCAGACAATCCCGTGGAGATCGTCATTCATGTCGATAAGCTGAAAGAGGGCTGGGACGTAAACAATCTCTATACTATCGTTCCGCTACGAACTGCCGCTTCAAAGATACTTCGTGAGCAAATGGTCGGCAGAGGTCTCCGTCTGCCTTACGGTGAGCGGACAGGTGATAAGGAGATTGACTCCGTTATGCTGACTGCTCACGATAAATTCAAAGATATTCTTGCAGAAGCTCAAAAGGGCGATTCTATCTTCAAGGCTGGAAATGTTATCAAGGTCGAGGAGATAGAGCCGGAAGAAGTTGCTGTTCCCCAGCTTGCGTTTGAATGGGAGGAAGAACCCGACGAGGTGCTGACTTCTGCTTATGAATCAACAGGCATAGAACGCTCCGAACAGGCAGATACGGCATTACAGACTATTCAGGAAACTGTCAAGAAAGAGGTATATCAGGCGATACAGATTGCTCCAGCGCATACAGTCACACCAACTGCGGTCAAGGAGATCGCTAAAAAAGCAGTAAGTGCTGTAACAGAGAATACTGACCTTGCCCAGACATTCCATGAGAATAGTATTCCTGCGATTATCCGCTGGACAGAGGAACATACCGAAAAAGTCCATAAGGCAGCCGAGAAGAAGTTTATCCCCATTCCGCAGATACGCATAACCGATGCAGGTGCAGAGGAATATGTGTTTATGGATTTCGATATTGAACTATCCGACTTTAATCATGAACCGTTGACAAACGAAATGCTGATACAGAACCTTGAAGATCAGTCCGACCAGGAGCGTGTCAGTGCAGATGCTATTGATTTTGAGGGATATGAGCCGAAACGTGTTATCCTCGGTGAGCTGCGCAAAAAGCCTGAGATTGACTATAATAAATGCAAAACACTTCTTTTCAAGCTGATTACTCAGGTTACTGACAAATATGAAGATTACTACAGCACAAACGGAATGCAGAGTATTGTTATGATGTATAAACGTGATATAGCCGATAGGATTTACAAGCAGATGATGCAGCACTTCTATTGCGATAACGGTCTTATTCAGGAGGAAGTTGTCGGCACAAGGAAATATAATCTTACTTCAAGCTATACTTACCGATCTTCCGCTCCTCTTTATGGCAGTTTCACCGGAGATGTGCGGACAGTGTTGTTTACTGGCATTAAAAAGGGCGTATTCAGCGAGATCAAACTTGATAGTGCTGAGGGTGAGTTGTCTTTTGCCCGTATCATTGAGCGTGATGAAGATGTGCTGAACTGGCTGCGTCCTTCGCCCAAAGAGTTTAACATCACTTATAATCACGGCAAGAATTATGAGCCTGACTTTGTGGTCGAGACAGAGGATACGATTTATCTTGTCGAGGTCAAGGCTGAAAAAGATATGAATGATCCTGATGTTATAGCCAAAAAGAAGCGTGGTATCCTCTACTGCGAGACTGTAACTCATTGGAGCGAAGCAAACGGGTATAAGCCGTGGAAGTATCTGTTTATTCCTGCCAATCAGATATATCCCAACTCGACATTCAAGATGATTGCTAACCACTTTGTCACATCACAATGAAATAGATATATAAGATAGGGCGATTAAAACATCGCCCTATGCTATAAATATTAAAATTCCCCAGTGAGAAATGTAGATTTCAGGCTTGAAACACTGTTGATTTTATACAATGCGCACAATGCCGTCTGCCAGTTTACTTGTGTAAAATATAGAATTTCGCCTGACGGACTTGACCTGTATTCCTACGAACGATATAATATAGTTAAAGAGCGATTTCCGTTTGGAACACACTCGTTTGAAATTCGATTTCCAAATCGGAAATCTTTCAGAAAGGATCGTGATCGTTTATGGTAAATGCAAATGAAATTAAGCACCCAGGCGAGCTATTGCTTTCTGAGATAACAAGACGAGATATGAAACAAAAAGAACTTGCAATCCGCACAGGTATGTCTGAAAAACATATCTCTATGGTAATCAATGGCACAAAAACAATTTCAGTTTCTTTTGCCCGTAAACTCGATATTGCGCTTGGAGATGAAAGCGGTACTTGGGCCAAGTTTAAGGACAAAGACGGCGTACAGATCATGAAAGACTACATGGCTTCGGGTTCATTTGCAAGAGGAAAAGAAGAAGTTGGAGCTTCTGCTTCTATGGTTTTTGTCGGAAACATCAATCAGAGTGTCGATGTTCTTCTGAAAACATCGAGCCTGTTTGATCCGTTCCCACCTGAAATGGGTACAGATACGGCTTTTCTTGACCGTATGCACTGCTATATCCCAGGTTGGGAAATACCGAAATTCCGTCCTGAGCATTTCACCGACGATTACGGCTTTATTACGGACTATCTCGCTGAGTTTATCAGAGAGCTTCGTAAGGTGCAGTCCGGCGATGTAATCGACAGGTATTTCAAACTCGGCAAGAACCTCAATCAGAGAGACACTATCGCTGTCAGAAAAATGGTCGGCGGTCTTGTAAAGCTGATATATCCTGACGGCGAGTTTACAAAGGAAGAATTGGAGGAGATCATTCGATTTGCTCTTGAAATGCGACGCAGAGTGAAGGAACAGCTCAAAAAGCTCGGCGGTATGGAGTTCTACGATGTGAACTTCTCCTATATTGATAATGACACATTTGAGGAACATTATGTTTCCGTTCCTGAACAGGGCGGCGGAAAACTGATTCCCGAAGGCATCTGCAATCCAGGACAGGTATATACTGTGTCAAGAGGAAAAACAGGAATGCTCGGTGTATTCAGACTTGAATCTCAGGTATTGCCAGGTAACGGTAAGTTTGAGAAAACAGGTCTTGGAAGTGACCGTGAAGCAAAAGAAGCGGTCGCTACTGCATACAACTTCCTCAAAGCCAATGGCAAGCGTATCAGCGGCTCGATTGACATATCCACTAAGGACTATATCATCAATTATCAGGACTTGCAAGGTATCGGTATGACCTCTACGCTTGCAGTATCTACGCTGATCGCTATATGCTCTATTGCATTAGGCAAGCCTGCACTTCCGTCTTTGGCTGTTCTCGGTGAGATCAGCATCAGCGGTTCGCTTATCAAGGCTGATGACTTGGCAAATTCTCTGCAAGTATGCCTTGACAGCGGAGCAAAGAAGGTACTTCTCCCCATAACTTCCGCAGCAGATCTCGGTGTGGTGCCGCCTGAGCTTATGGGCAATTTCAGCATTATCTTCTATCAGAGTGCAGAAGATGCCGTATTTAAGGCTTTGGGAGTAGAATAAGGAGATAGATAAATGGATAATGGAAAACTTAGAATAGATAATATCTTTAATGGAAAAACATTCTTTTCGATTCCTGATTATCAGCGTAGCTATGCTTGGGAAGAAAAGCAATTAGACGATTTTTTTGAGGATTATATGAATAACTATAATTCTCAGGAATACTATTACGGTACAATACTTCTTCAAATGACAAAAAAAGATAAAAAGGAGTTCTGTGACATTGTTGATGGTCAACAGCGTTTTACGACCTTGATAATTTTTATGAGATGCTTGATTTCAAGGTTATCATCTATGAATTATGATGAAACTAATATGCTATACAAGCATTTCATAAAGAACGGAGATTTATACATTTTAACATTGCAAGCAGATGATAATGATTTCTTTTCAACCATAATTCTTGATGGTAAAAAGGCAAGCGAAACAAAAACTCCTGCACAAAAACGCCTTTTATATGCTAAGACATATTTTGAGGATAAGATTAAGAGTTGTTCAGATGAACAGATTGAGGAACTGCTTGATAGAGTATGCTCAACTAACGTACTAATCTATTTGATTCAGGATAGCATCGAAGCTGCTATGATTTTTGAAACAACAAATGATCGTGGCAAAAGTCTAACCAATCTTGAAAAAACAAAGAGTTTTCTTATGTATAAGGCTTCTTTGTGTCTTGAAGAACCTGACCAAATACTCAGTAAAATACAATCAAGATTTAGTGAGATATATCGTGACTTTGAGAGTATGACTTCTCTTAACATAGGAGTTGACGAGAATTCTGTCTTACAGTATAATTATATCGCTTATGAAAAATGGAAAACTGACAGCAATATCAAAGAATATACAAGATATATGGAGTATTTCAAGAAAACAGTCGAAGAACTGGCACGGAACGGCTATGACCCTGAAGGGAACGACCCAACTTTATCGGACTACATAGAAGATTATACCTACAATGTACAGCAAAGTTTTTCGGCATATAAAAATATGTATGAAGGACGCTACTTAGAATTCATGGATATTATTGCCCTTGACAGAACAGCTTCGTTTATGCCGCTTTTGATTAAGTGTTACAGATATGATGAAACAGACGATAAGCGTAAATTCAGGATAATATGTAGACTATGCGAAATTTTCAGCTTCAGAGTGTATGTTATCTTTGATAAGATGGCAAATAAATTACAGAGTAAGTGGTACAGTCTTGCCAGAGACTTTGACGGCAACTTCAAAAATGCTTCTGATGAGATAATAGCCATGATAAAGGACGTTGAGAGCGATGATGCTTTCATTCAGGAACTTACTGCTCCCGATTTTTGTACCAAGTACAGTAGTTCTGAAAAGAATTACTTCTACCGGAAATATGAAAATTATCTTAGACGTACTGAACAGCCGATTGCTACGTCTATGACACACGAAGATTTACGTCAGAAAGAAAATAAGAAGCTCGTCATGACAATCGAACATATTGTTGCGCAAAGTAATTCAGGCGAAAAATCAAAAGTTATTACTGATGCACTTCAAATTGACGTAGGCTCTGTCGAAGTATTTGATGAACAGTATCTCAACAGCATTGGTAATCTTACGCTTGATCCTCAATCAGCTAATTCAAGCAAAGGCAAAAAAGATGTTGATGAAAAGAATTCAAAATACTTTGCTAAAGCACCATATAAATGTCAAAATGAACTTGAAGAATTTATGGTTGATGATGTATGGACACTTGAATCAATTAACAAACGCAGAGATAAGCTGCTTACATTTGCAAAAGAGCTATGGTGCAATTTTGACTTTGTAAAAGAACTACAATAATCAACCTTGATCCCACTGGATTCAAGGTTCTACTAAAACGGAAAACGCTGGCACGAAGCCAGCGTTTTTCTTTCTATCGTTATCCGTTCAAAGCCTTTATCATAGAACATATGGAGAGGTACTAATTCTCCCGGCTCTCTGTCCTTTAAGCGGACGGCTGCTTCTTTGAAAAGAGCAAGCATAGAACGCTCACCGTCAGCGAGGTGTTTACCTGATGCACCGTATGTACGGATAGCCGTCAGGATAGAGCCTACCATATTGAACTGATAGGGGATAAAGGGATAGACCGCTGCAAAATTTTCTCTGTCCGAGTAAAGCGGCTTGTTGATCTCATCATTCCAAAGAATAAGATTCTTCAGAAGTGTCTCCGTCGTATCATAAAGCAGGCAGAGGGCATCGTGTCCCGTCTGGTTCTTCTTCAAAATTCTCTCTCGGATAACCTCGTCAACATTGGTAGAGGACAGCGACAGACGAGTTGCAAATCTGCCCTGAATCTTTGAGAAGTTGTCAGAACGGGTTTTTGTGATAGAATCAATATCCTGCTGGCTTGTGACCATGATCCAAGCCTGTCCTTGACAGATCTTACCCAAGTCCTCAGCGACCGTCTGCAAATTGAGCATCAGGTCATCATCTTCACCGATGTACTGTCCGATCTCATCAATGACGAACACTACATGATGATGCTTGCCCTTGCTGTCGATATAGCTCTTGACGAGCTTTGCAAAGGATTCGGTATCCATACTGTAATTGAGAGTGATCTTCTCACAGGTGTTTCTTGCTGCTTCTTCACTCATCGCACCGATAGCAACAAGAGCTTCGACTACTTCGTCCTGCACATAGTCGAATTCATCTCTTGATTCCACCCACGGAGAACCGTAGATCTCCTCAAACTTTGCCTTAAATTCGTCATACAGACCTCTTTTGCTGAGACTGCGCTCAATATCGGCAACAAGAGGGATAGCACCGCAGAACCCCTGCATTTCATTGAAAACTTTGAGAAGGACATAACCGATAGCTTCTTTATTATGCTTTCCGGTCATTTCGCTTCGGGAGTCGATATTGAACTGAATAACATCAGTCGGCACAGATGCTGCTCTGCGAATATCGGCAATAAGCATTTCATCGTCAAGTTTGTCCTCGTCAATGAAATATTCGATAGCTTCTCTGCCGTCGATCACGCTGTTATCAAGCAAGGCGGCATTGATACGCTCAAAGTGAGATTTACCGCTGCCGAAGAAGCCAGACACCCACACACCAATATCCGTTGTCTTACCGTCAAGGCTCTTGCAGTAATTGGTGTAGAGAGTCCTCATGTGCTTTCTGATCTCTCTGGTTACAACATATTCTTCAAGCTCCTGCTTGATCTCCTCGGCACTTTCTGAACCGCCGACTGTAATAACGCCCTTGATAGGACGGGTAATTTCTTTCTAAAACTTCACCGATCGTCATTGTGATACTCCTTATCGATCTACGAGCTTAAACGCTCTGTAATGATTATCGTCCTTGATTTGTGAGAATAAAACAAGATACTGTCCGTCGTAGCTGCCTGGATAGAACATGACTACGGGGATATTATGAACAACGCTGTTCAAGTTGTTGAGGACATTGTGCGCTCTGAAAAGAGGAAAACACTTTCCGATACCTGTCAGGAATATCACATCAGCTCCCTCAGAGTGTTCTTCAATATATTTTACTACAAGGTTGTTTGGAGTGGTAACACGGAGCATATTTCCAATAGCTTTCGTTACTCGCTCCAAGCCCTTTTTCTGCTCAAATTCAAAATTCTTCTCCAAGAAGCCCTTGTCCTTAGAGATCTGTATGATTATATCGTAAAGGTCGAATACTCTGATCGCAATATCCGAGGATTCGCTTTTCTTTTTGAGGAAGTCAATTCTCTCACGAACATACAGCTCTTTGGAGGGTTCGTAGTCGAAAATGTAATAGGAATCCTCAAAACCGCTGTTTTTTCGGAAGGAGCGTTTCAGTATGATCTCCTCAGCTTTATCAAATCTTTCTTCAAGTGTACTCATCAGTTTACTCCTGCTATCGCTTTATACATACTCATATTTGTGGCTTTCAGGTAGTTTTCAAGTTCCATAGTGATGAAAACCCTGTTGACTATACGCTTTTGCTTCTTATCGTCAGCCCACCTCACCAAATCGGCTTCGGTGAGTATATTCAAGAATAATGACCGCAGTTTCTTTTTGGTTGATTCCTTCCATGAAGCCAAGTCATCGTTTTGTGTTTCTTTCTGAGCAAAGAAGATATTGCCGTCCTTCAGGTCAATGCTTGTGTCTCCAACGATCAGCTTGTTACGATAGACCTCATACACAAACTCAAAGAACAGCCTATTAGTGTTCATAATGGTTATCAGGTTTATCAGCTTTTGTGTGGACACATCGGCATTAGCGAAAAGGTCTATCAGTCTATCGTCCATTGACCTCAGTCTTGTGAGAAGATAACCGCACATTCGCTTCTCACGAGTAGGGTTGATCGCACCGAACAGGTTTTCCTCTATGCACTGACGCTTGATTTCATCATAATCAGCACCATTTTTATATAAAACAACGATTTTTTTGAACTCCACAAACCAAAACGATTGTGCCATAAGTCCGGCGTTGTACTTTTCTTCCATATTCGTTCACCACGCTCCAAAATATTACACATACTCACCTTATATTATATCATAAATAGCCAATGATGTCAATGATTTGGTGTCTTGATTTCGACACATTAAACAAGTATTTTTACATATCTTTTCCACAAAAAATAGCACGGTCAGCTAAATTGTCCCCCAAAAAGTAGACAGTAAAAATGCACCCACCCTGCAATAAATGAAGCGCAGGTAACTGTTATTGAGAAAATCCCAATTTGCAGACAGTGAATCTGCATCGTGGACACTGAAAATG
>Ga0255346_1003135_pt1 | contig 19862 bp, 14 predicted proteins | sample wastewater_treat_FD_194410 | JGI IMG/M metagenome (GOLD analysis project Ga0255346, IMG submission 194410) | Wastewater microbial communities from Lulu Island WWTP, Vancouver, Canada - plant22 | ecosystem: Engineered > WWTP > Wastewater > Unclassified | place: Canada: Vancouver, British Columbia... | reverse complement strand
GAAAATAAGCACAATCTGGATTTTGACAAGTTATGAGTATTAGACCACGCTTTCCGACCATGATTAATATTAATCTGCTGATTCATATAAATGTTTAGTACATAAATATTAACACAATTCCCTCAATTAGTATTACCAGCTTTTTGTCAGGCCAATACCGAATTATTTGGTTGATTTTAGCCTCTACAGATTCATTTAAGGATCCGTTTTCATTTTCTTTCTCTCTTTGTTCTTTGATGTGATGTTCAATATCAGATTTGTATTTTGTGATCTCCTGTTTTAATTCCGATATTTTACTCTCGTTTTGTGTATTTGTTTCCTTTAGTGTTGCCAGTTCATTCTCTTTATTAAGAATATCCTGTTGGTTTTGATCAACGTTTGCCTTATAGCGTTCAATCTCTGATTTCAAATCTTGTATCTGATTAGAGAATTTTTCCGCCGACCCTTTGAGGTTTCCAATCTCGTTCTCTTTTTCTTTCTCAACTTTGATGTGATATTCAATATCAGATTTGTATTTTATGATCTCCTGCTTTAATTCCGATATTTTACTCTCATTTTGAGTATTAGTTTCCTTCAGTGTTGCCAGTTCATTCTCTTTATTAAGAATATCCTGTTGGTTTTGATCGATTGTAGTTTCATATCGGTTAATTTTCCCTTCTTGCTCAAGGATTCGGGAGTTACTTTGGCGTTCACCTTCTTTTAGGGTAGCGATTTCTCTTTCTTTTTGCTTTATGCTCTCAAGATGAGAAGAAATAAGGTTTTTTTGTAAATCAAGGTCTGCTTGAATTTTAAAATAATTGGACTTATAATGGTCAATTTCCTTTTCAAGGGTTGAAATTACTCCTTTCTGATCAGAGAATTTCTGAATAATCCCTTGAATATGTTTATTCAGCTCTTGAAACTCTGAATATGCTGCACCATTTTGATGAAGTAGTTTCCCCCATCCAAATATTCTCCCAAAAAAACCTAAAGAACTGATCTCATCAAATAACAATCGTATATTTTCAACAGATATATTCGCCATTTTTTTATTCACCTATAGAATGTCTAAAATATTTCATATCCTAAAACAACCTCATCTGGCCACCTTTCAGGTTCTGTTGCCCCTCTGCTTTCCTCATCACCTGAGAAACCTCATCGCCCCCGTTCATCATCCGCTCAAACTCCTCATCCCCGAGAATCGCCCGTGCATGCCGTTCACACTCCGCCCATGATTCTTCCACGGTTCCCTCAAGTTGCCAGTCCAGGAATCGGGGCCCGAGTCGTTCCCTGACCGGGCGGTTATTCCATCTGGAGTATCGAATTCAATGGTTCCATCCGGCCTGACTGCATAAATAATATCGTTTGTAATCATCCACCCGTCCCATCATCCAGATCGAAAAAATACCTTTTAGAAATATACATATAGATTGATCTCTGGCTTTTTTTAGGGCGCTGTTCTTTCTACTGAATCTTATCATAGATTAAACCTCCTCCGTCATGAAACTCATAGAATGTACTCGGATTATAATGGACGAGATGATGATATTTCATATTATTTTTTTGAGAGCCTCACTAAAGGATTATCCTGATCGCCGTTTAATTTCTCGTTCTTTAATTTCTGGAGGTAAATACATAAAAAATGAACCAAATTGATTAGCCAGACGGAAGGATGCTGGGATTGCATCACCTTCCATTGGTTGAACAAATATTGTCTTTTTTTCAACTTTCACAACCCTCCAGACTTTCCCTGCCAAAATAAACGATGAGTTTTGATCCGTTGTCGCAGGTAATTCAATATTTCCGACAAATCTTTCTGAACTTTCATTTTTTACATTAAATTCATCAGTATCAGGAATATTTGAATGAATAAACCCGCGATCCCCCATATTATAAATTTTTTCCTTTCCAAATATGCGGGTTTGAGAGATTTCAATAAATTCTTTTTCTTTGAGATAAGGAAGGACGGAATTTACTAGATCGTTTTCATCGAGGATACCTTCACAAAGATCAACAAAATATGATATTTCTACTCCTTCTTTGTGAGCGTAAAGAACCGAAAAGAGTTGTTGAACTGCTACAGAAGGATCAGGAAAATATTTTTTCTCTTCTAACAGGTTTTCCCGAGCTGCCTGAATCATTTCTTTAAGGATTTGTTCCTCATCTTCGTCAAAGAATACACCAATGACCTTTGTTATCCCGGTTCTTCTTCCTGCTCGTCCAATTCTTTGAATCAAAGAGGAGACCGTCCATGGAACGTCAGCCAGAACTACCACATCGATTGACCCAATATCAACACCAATTTCAAGGGTAGTGGTTGCGAGACAAATTCCACAGGTCTCATGTTTCATTACGCTTTCTGATTCTTCCCGTTCGTGTTTGTGAAGAGAGCCGTGATGAACAACAACATGATTAGGATCCCAGACTTTTTTTGCTTCACCAGCAAGAAGTTCCGCTCTTTGTCTTTTATTGCAAAATATTAGTATCTTTTTGTATCCTAATTTTTTACATAGTTGAAATGCTTCAACTACAGAAGAAACAAGTGTTTCTTCAATATATCGAGATCCTTTAGAGATGATAAGTTCGCCTTCTCCACAATATCTTTCAACAATATCTTCAGGTTTATGAATAGTAGCAGATAGTAGGTGAATATTAAAACTCGGGCTGAATTCCTTGAGTCTCCGGATAAGAAAAATCAGTTGGTCTCCTCGATACATTCCATCAAGCATATGTATTTCATCAAGTATTAGAAACCGGACATGTGAGATAACCTCTGGATGACGGCATATAATAGAATCAAGGGATTCAGGAGTTGTTATGAGAAGATCCGGAGGGTTTTTCCAACTTATTATCGGCGAGTCTGATGTCTTTTTCTGAACATCAATTTCTACTTGTCCAAGCTGATCGGATATTCGCTCATGAATATCATTTACTAACGCTCTTGTTGGAGTGATGTAGAGTATCTGAATTCCCGGTCCTCTTTTTCTTAAGACAAGTTCAGTGAGTGGGGCAAGGACTGCTTCAGTTTTTCCCGATGCTGTTGCAGAAATGATGCATGTATTTTTTCCCTGTAAAATTACCGGAATCGCTTTTTCCTGGATCGGAGTGAACTTACCGAATCGTTGGAAAAAAAGGGACCAGGATCTGGGAAGTAATCGTTTTCCCTGAAAGGAAGGCGTTTGAATAGGCATCATTGAAGTAACTCCTCAAGAGAGACATCCTGATTAAACCGGATGAGATCTAAACCTTCTACAACACTTTTAACAAAGATTCTGGTTTTATCAGTTGGAAGATAGGAATAGAAGGAACAGGGTGCCTTGAATCCATGAGCATCGGTATAAATTGAACATATTTTTTGATAAAGCTCATCATAATCATCCATTTTAATTGAATCAATTTCCAGACAATCGATATCTCGAAACACATCGGAGAAATGAGTAGAATTAATGATATCTTTATACAGATGAGGAATGAATGAAAAAATTAATTTTATATTGGAAAAATCCCCCCAAATATATGGAGATGGTGAAAATTCTCGTTTTGAATATTGTAGCCCAGTTTTTTTCCCAAATAATCCTGCTGGATTTATACGATTCTCAAGTCGTTGTGGACATTCGGTCCTTAAGTCAACGTGATTATTTGATACTAAAACCATTCCAGTCAGCATATTTTTAGCTTTACCAAACTGAGCCGGAGGAAAATTATGCCGATCAACACTTTCTGCCTCATCAATAAGAATTAGAAGACCAGAAAGATCTAATACATTTTTTGTTATCCACCCCAATGCACTAATTATTGAACAGTAAATATTCGCTGTGTTCTGCTCTTCATGCAATTTAGGTAATTGTCGTTTTTTTCCCAATTCATCTATAATGAATACCGGGTTATTTCCTATCTCTCGTCCTTCAAACCATTCTAATAGTGGTTCATTGTTGACTCGTTGTTCCCAAAACAGAATAAACTGGCTAAAATAGGGGTGTAAATTTAGTTTATCCCTGGCAGTAAAATTTTTACTAACAAAAATATCAGATATTAACTCACGAAATCCTAAAATTTTACCCCTTTTAGGATATTGTAAATTTCTAATTATGGCGCGGTGAATATTTTTGGGGAGATGAAATGAAACCTCAGAAGAATCAATTTCAATTCTAGATACTGCGTAGTTTCGGTTTATTGCATGATATCTTATTAATTCAAGTAAATGGGTTTTTCCAACCCCATAATCACCTGTTATTACCAGACTGCCTTCTTTATTAGTATCTAAAAATTTTTTTACCGTCTCAATTTCATCATCTCGTCCGGTGCTAAATTTCTCCGCATAGTTTATGGGAACTCCACCAAGTTTCAGCGATTCAATTATTTTTCGCGATTCAAATCTTAATGAGTTATTATGTTTCTTATTTATCTTTCTTTCATGTTGAAGAGATTTTACCCAAACACGAAAGTTTTTCCCGTTAGAATCGGTTACAATGGCTTTCAAATTATTATCTTCATATTTTTTAATAATGACATTACCTAGTTTCTCGTGAAATCGCCGCTGTCCGATCATAGTGTGTCCTTATCCAGAATCCGCCCGATGGTGATGAAGCTCCTTTACCATACTCTGGACAAAAAGTCGCATATAACCGATTTCCCCGAATCTCGCCTCATATGATTCATTAGCAACCCGATCTATGATCTCCTCTTGTATATTCGAAGGAATACTTATTTTATAAGCAATTTCATAGATTTTGGTGATTTTAAAGCCTATTTCAGTTAATATCTTTGTAGGATTTTTATCAGGACCTGCAAGGTTGTCTAAAATTATTTTTGTTCCGGCTGGATTATTGTACCCAAGAAACACTGTGGATAATCTATCGCGAACGGCATCATAAATTCCAGTCTTCCCCTCCAAAAATCTTTCATCCGGAACTGCATAGAAGATTAATGTCTTCTCTATCATTCCTGTTGAACTGGCATCAATCAATTCCCTGAGATTGCTCAGTTGGGTAGCTTTCTCCTTTGAACTAAGCCCAGTTTTCTGTTCTCCTTCATCCATAAGTATTACCAACCCTGAGTATCCCAACTGTTCTATCCAGTTGATGAGACACCGAATCATTTTAAACGCATTTGTTTTATTGATAGTTTCAACGATGTGCAGGTCTTTTAGGTCCTTCGATGGTGTTGATTCTCCTTTAAGCCATTGGATCAAAACATTGTAGGTTCCATCATCCCCAGAGTATAGGGCATTAAATGCAAGGCGAACTGCATTTTGAAAACTGATGCTATCATATTGTCCAATAGTCTTGAGATAACTGGTAATTTCACTTTGAGTTGGTCTTCGTTCAGTTGATATTTTTGCAGCCTCTGATTCGTACCACTTTTTAATAATGTCGCCTATCCCTCTTTTATATTGTCCAAACGAGTCAAGAGGGGGTTGATCAAACATCAGGTTTTCCACAATTGCCGCATAGACAGCTTCTAATTTATGAAATGGAGTAGCATTTGCAGATAATTGAATGTATGATGTCATATAACCCTGTTTCCAGGCAAGATTTTGTACATGATACAAAAAATGCGTTTTTCCTCCTCCAAATGCTCCTACTACTAATTTAAATGCACTCCCCCCATCTCTAATAAAATCATCAAGGTATTCTTCTTCAAGAGTGGTAAGATAGGAATCCAATCCTGCCGAAAAGTACTGGTACCCGTATACCGGAGGTTGACCAGCAGATCCAATTGCATTAATTATCTTTTTGGCTAATTTAGTGTCCAGATCTTCAAGATCAGATAGATTATAAGATTTCATGTTATTTTACCTGTTTACTCATTTTTATACCGGCGATATGTTGCCAGTTTTTGTGCCTATTTACTGGTGGAATATGTAGGAAGGTATACCAGGTTTTCGTATCAATTCGGGACGCAGGGGTGAATCTTATATCAAATCCTCTCTTTTCTCCACTCCAAACCTGAGCGAGATCATATGCGAATTGCGGACGATCATATTCACGATAATTTTTTTGTTTAGGGTCACGCCTGAAGGCATTGGCCTGATTATATAATGCAACAAAGGGTAGAATTTCAGAAATTCCAATTTCATCTCCTTCGGTTTTCCCGTTTTCAGTTATTGCAGAAAGATATGCACGATAAAGAAGTTTGAGGAATTTTTCTTCATCGAATTTTCGCCCGGTTATCTGACTATTACATTTCAAAAGAGTTTTCTTAATTTCTTCAGGGGTTGATTTACATTGAATGAGTTTCTCAATTTTATCAGGACCAAACCAGATTGTCGCTTTTCCGCTTTGAAAATTGACTTCAATTGAATATAATGAGGCATGGAATAGAGGGTACCTTCCCTCAAGTTGGATATTTTCTGCCTGAAGAAGGGATGCTAATGATGAACCTATTTTAGCGCCTATTCCGTTTTGGATAGTATCCCTTTTTATCCTGGCTGCTTCAAGGGTTTTAATAATCTCACTTTTAAAAGAATCTGATAGGGATAAGTCTGGGATTATTGCCTCAATTTTAGGGATTTCCTTGATAAGGACACCATATTGATTACTGACATCAGGATCATCTTTTAATAATAAAGATAGGGATTTGTTTAGTTTTTGTAAAATAAGAATTTGATTTTTAATTCCTTTGATTAAGTTATCCATCTTTATCAAAGGTAATATATTCACATAAAATTAATTATGTGTTGTGGTATAATTATTATGTGAATTTTGAGAGATTATCAATATAAATTGGTTGATTTTTCTAACCCGATTTTTTTAATAAAAACTAGATTTTCTGCATCAATTGGTCTAGTTCAATAATTTCGTCATAATTTTCTCCTGCAAGAGCAATTCCATTAATATCTATTGCCCTAATGGGGTAAGAAATTACTTCTTCTGGGATCCATTTTGAAGGAAGTTCATCCGGTAAGTAATCAATTAATTCTTCTTCTGTGATTTCTATTAATTTTTTTAATTCGTTAATCCATTCAAACAATTGGTTAATATCTCGACAATCCCAATCTATTATTTTTTCAGAGATTTCTTCCGCCCTATCTGTAAATTCCTCAATCATCTCATCATGATAATCTTCAATCTCAAGATCAGATATATCGTCACCAGTAAGTCCCCGCCCCTCTCTATCAACAGCCCATACCTTATCATTAGAAGATTTGGGTTTCCAGGCGGTTGGAATATCCTTAGGTAAATAATCAGAGAGATCGAATTCTGCACTTTCTGAACACTTTATAAGTTGATTAAATAGTTCTAATAATACTTCAATATTAAAACAATCCCAGTTTTTTATGTCCCTTGAAAGTTCCTCTGCTTTTGTTACATAGTAATTACCCATATCAAACTCCGAATTATTACTATTATTAAAAACAGATTATTAAAATTTTTCTATGGAGACTTTTTAAGCTTTTTCAATTCGCTCACTGAGATTCTATTCGGTAATATCAATAATTACATCATCTTCGTGAAGCGTTTGATCTAATTTGTTACAATTATTTGAGACGATTGAATCTTCAATATCATTTATCTCTAAGGGAATTTTATTTATTGTTTCTGATACATCCTTTACATTAATATCTTGGCTTTCACAACCATGTTTAAGCCGTTTTACATCTTTCTTCAACTGATCCAATCGAATCTCCCTTGCCCTTTTCTCAATAGGAGGATTCATTTTATCAGCCTTTTCATACTCTTTTGTCTTTGAAATTATTTCATCGGGTAAATGGTTACAGTTTTCGAGGATATTGATAAATTCATTACAGAAGTAATTATCAATCTGAATTCTCCTTTTTGATGCATGAGCAAATTTTCCAATAATTCTGCAGATATTTTCTCTATCTTCAGGATCAAGATCTTTGATAGTATCATATGCTTCAATCCGTTTTAGTAACTGAATTATTGGTTCAATAGCATCCGGAGTTATTATATATACCTGATATTCAGCCATATTATAATGAATTTCATTAATATGGTCGATAGTATTGATTGGAATTACAAGGAAAATAATTCTATGCACTTCAGAATGGAGATATTTTTTTGCTAATTCTGCCTGGTTCTTTAAATAGTTCGGAAAATTTGAGAGATCCTTATTCCCTGGACTTTTCGCGTCAAAAAGGACATATTCATTGCAGATCCTGATGGTATTGTCAGGTTTTCCTGAGAATGGGAGTTTTTCTTTTTCAATATATTCAACCTCTAATTTTTGGGCAGTCATTTTGATTGTTGACTCCACCTGTTTTTCATGTTCTTTCCAAATTTGCCGCATCCTTTGTTGTTCTGCCTCTATCTCCTCTTCCCAGGCTTTTTGTTCCCGTAAACGATCCTGGTTAAGCTGTTCCCTAAGAGCATTTAATTCGGTGATCCGCTTATCATATTCATCATGACGCATTTGTTCTGTTTTTTGATATCCAATAATTTCCTGATCTTTTTGATTATTTTTTTGAGTTAGATCTTTTATAAATGCTTCTTTCAAAGCAATATCTTTTTCAAGTTGAATTATTGGTATTGGCCCACATTATAACTGAACATGATGACTTAAAAACTCCTGCCAATTCCATAGGTGATCAGTAATACTCTCAATCATTGCTGGAGACTGACGATCATTCTTTACCTCAATAAAATTGTGAACGAATTGAAAAATGTTTAATGCAGCTATAAATCCTTGAGTTTTTTTCGAAAATGATGCTGTTTTTCTCCCAAATCTGCTTAATCGTTGCCGAATTTTATTATTATAACCTTCAACAACCGATGTTGAGATTGAAGAAACATGAGGATTACCAAGTACTTTCTCTCGAATCACACAAACAAGCGAATTTTTCTTTTTGACCTTGACCAGTTGGCCATAATTTATGCAAGGTTCACAATATAATTCTGGTATACAAATCGTGTATTGAACATTTCCATCGGAATATATCGAAATTTTTTCATTTGGTGTTGGGAGGTTCATTCGGTCAAAAAATAGATCCAACATATCTGCGCAGGTACTTTCAATCCTCTTTCCTGTCTGGAATGCTATAAATAACCCTGATTCTCTTTTAAAACTGGTATATGTCCAACAATCTCCATATTCTTCCGGATCATTCATTTGAAGATTTTTGTTTTTTTTTTGGATAAAACCCCAAATCTCATCCATTTCGCAATCACCTGCGGGAATATCTCGGATATAATGATCATTGAGTTTTTCTGCATGTTCACCGATGAGGTGATAATACCTGGAAATTGTATCCCTGTGATGATTAATCACCCTGGATACTCCTCGAATTGATGTTTTCTCCATAGCATGCTTTGCAATTATCAGCACTTCTGAACGAGGTAAACGAGAATGATATAGGGGAGTATTGCGTGTTTCAATGAAGTATTTGCCACAATGATGACAATAATATTGTTGATTTCCCGCTTTATTGTGGCCATTTTTCGTAATATCCTTTCCTTCCTCAATTTGAAAATAAGCACAATCTGGATTTTGACAAGTTATGAGTATTAGACCACGCTTTCCGACCATGATTAATATTAATCTGCTGATTCATATAAATGTTTAGTACATAAATATTAACACAATTCCCTCAATAAGTATTACCAGCTTTTTGTCAGGCCAATACCCAAAAAACACCCTCATTTGTAAGTAATTTTTTAGCATTACTTACTCTATCAAAAATTAAAGAATTCCAAGAAGATTTTTTATAATTATTTTTGTACATAATCGGAGCAGCATCTGTATTGTAAGGCGGATCAATGTATACACACTTCACCGATTCCCGATACCGCTCTTGTAATAGGTTTAATGCCTGAAAGTTCTCTGACTTTATCATTAACCCGCCGGCGGCTGCATCCAGATCCTCGAATCCCCCAAGCAGCCTATCGGTAAACCCCTCGTCAAAGAACTTCGTATCAATCATCAGGAACGGGTGAGCCCCAAGAAACTGGGTATCATACCCGGAGAACAAACTCTGCTGCTCTCCTGATCCAATTCCATACAGGTTTTCCCATTCAGCAATCTGATCCTTATTCTCAAGTATCTCAGGCCAGAACTCCTGTGGTACTTTATCAAGAGTCAGGCAGTAATTACACCCGATAACAAATTTTTTCTTCTCAAACAGCCGTTTCTGAAACTCCTCTATCTGGGCAAGAAAAACAATAATCTCCTCACCAATCTTTTTGATGATCCTTGCCCTGCTCACATATTCCAGGATGGGGATCTCTGTCCCTGAACCCAGGTCATCCAGGTGAAACACCTCGTTCTTGATATAAAAATCCAGTTCACGGGTGAGAAAACCGCCCAGATCTTTGTGAATGAAGAAATCGGTGGTGGACTTGTGAGTATAGGTAGCAAGTTGCCTTGCAAGCACACCCTTGTCATCCTTCTTTGGGGAGAGTGCTTCTTTGAGCGAAGCATCGGACAGGGAATCAAGCACCATCTGCACAATCTCTTCGTTCAGTTTCTTCTGCACATCCCGGGTGCCGTATTTTTTCTGCTCATCGGCATCAAGTGCACGAAACACGAGCCCGATGGTCAGTTCCTTCTGCTCCGCATCATACTCCTCTCCGGCATCAGGGTCTGCAATCAGGAAGTAACGGTCTGCTGCCTTCACATTATCCTGGGTCGTCTCCGCCTGCATCGTCCGGAACCTAATGGAATACTCACCGACACGGAAGGCAGAATTGGCAAAGAACTCACCGGTCTTGATATAGTACTGGTCCTTGTTTGCCCAGTGGAGAAGAACCTCTTCGCCGTTGTAGGGAATAGCATACTTCTGTCGTGCAGAATACCGGCGAAGAGGCATGAAATCACCCTTCTCGTAATACCGGGAAAAGAACGAATGAATATGGGAGAAGATGAACGAACGATGCTGACGGGCAGTCTCCGGGGTCAGGTCTTTGCAGGCATCCCTGACCTGGTCAGGAAGAGTCTTATTTATGAACTTCAGAACCTCATCCCGCTTCTCATTCATGATCCGGTAAATGCCATAGTTCAGCTGATCATCAGCCTGGAGCTGGAAGAGCTGGCGTAAGAGACGCTGGAGATTTTCGATATCCTCCTTCTCTTTTACCTGCAACTCCTCGTCATATGCTGATTTCACTTCCCGTACTAAAAGTTCATCATTCTCTTTCATCGGTTTACTCATTTCTTCTCCTCAGTAACTCGGAAATTTTATTATGGATGGCACTCACAATGGTCATGATCCGGAAACGATCCGGAATCCGGCATTCTGGTAATTTTGAAATTTGAATATTCATGAGATAATTCGAAAAATATCTTTGATTCATAGAGTTTATTCCTTCTCCTTTTTTGGAGTGATCCGGAAACGATCCGGAATCGATCCGGAATCGATCCGGAATCGATCCGGAATGTTATACCTGGTGCGTTTACTCCCCCCGGTCCTAACGACAACTCCAAGTTCAATCATCATTTTTAGATCGCTCCGTGCAGTCCTGTCACTGCAATTGCACAATGAAGCATATTCACCAGATGAAATATCGATCTGATTCTTCAACATATGCTCAAATGCAATTATTTGGCGATCATTCAGACTTGAAATGATCCAGTTAATTTCAGATGTGGCATTCTTTCGGATAACCACCCTGAAATCATATCCATTATCAAAAAATTCTGGATCTGATAATCCATATTCTCTACAGGATGCAACCATGGTTGTTGTTCCTGACCCCCATTGCTCAATTATCTTAATCAGGTACAATAATCTGGCGACATTCTTGTTTCGGGGTCTGGATAGATGCTCTTCTTTGAGTGATTCAAGTGATATATCTGAGGGTAATGTACCTGGATTCCAAATTTCAATGCGGTCATCAAAAATACGGATTTGCACATTTGCAGATGAATTATAATCACGGTGACAGAGAGCGTTAATAACCGCTTCACGAAGAGCCTGGGGAGGATAATCCCACTCCTCCATTCTTGAAAAAGAATTACTCCCGATAATCACCCTTCGGTTGGTATGTTTCCTGATAAACTCTTCGACGATCTTTAATTGAGTCGGCAGAGGTCCCTTAATTGGCTCAGACATATCAAGAAACCCCTCCCTCATATCCGTCCCTTTAAATCTACCCGCTTTAACCTCACTCTGAATGATGAAACGCTGGGGATCTTTAGCAAACATGAGAATGGCTGTATTAGTGGGAACACCACTTGAAAGGAGATTTAATCGCTCTAATGCTTTTTCAAAGGGAATAGTAACATCAATTTCAGATCTTCTTTCATCCTGCATGTGCCTTAGAAATCGCATCACTTCTTCAGGATTGATATCTTCAAGGGTTGCATCCAAACATGGTCTGTTATCCCAATGATTCTCATTCTCTTGTCTGATAAGCCACTTGAGATCATCAACCGGCATTCTAATGCTTTCAGTACCTGAACGAATGTATGCCTGTCCATCGGCAAAATAGGGTTTATTTGTTCCTTCAGGTATAGTAATTTTCAGTACGGTTTTTCCATTAATATTTTCAGAATTGTATGACAATGAGATATCTGGTTTTATTCTGGCACGTACCTTTTGAGCAACCTTTCGAAATGTGCTATCAGCAATCACCATACCTTTAACCGTTCCCTTGGGGTCAATTCCGAAATAAAGGATACCACCTTTATTGTTGAGAAGTGCACAAATATCAATTACGGCATCTTCAAGTTCTGCAATACCTGATTTCAATTCTATTGTCTCTGTTTCTTCAAGACAATATTGATGGTCTTGCTGATTTTTGTACTCTTTTGAATTCATTGTCTTCTACCTGACGACCTACACCAAGATATCAATAGAAAATGCAAATAAAATTTGAAAAACATCATTTTACTAACTCATAAAATTCATTCGATTTTCTTGTAGCACCATATATTCTAATATTCTAACCCCATCGAATTTGATGTGGTTAAAATTTGCATTATTTAAATGTCCCCATATTCCGATGATCTCGATGGTATTTAAGTTTCTTAACCAATTTTGAATAATATAATCTGTACGCTCTGCATCTTTGTTTTATGCAATATCAGTTATGCAGATATTGTCCTTCTCGTTCAGAACTGATACTGTTATCTCTTTATCAAAAACCGTAATCTTCCCCATCGCTCACCCCCATATCACACAAACCGGCAGATCCTCACATAATCACATCCCTTGCACTGATCTCCGGGGCAGGCAGAAAACTCTCTGCTCATTATCCCGGAAATTAACCTCTCTGCGATCTGCTCTGCCTGTATCAGCATTTCTTCACCCACCGGGACCAAAGCCACCGTTGCATCCTCAAGAAACGCAATAGAACCTGAACACACCTGCTCTCCAATCGCAGCAAGCCCCCGGGCATAGAGCCGGATCTGCATCGAGGCATCATCCTCAGTGACCACCGTATCAGACGTCTTATAATCCCGGATCTCTATCCCTTCGTTATCATGCAGGATCACGTCTACCCTTCCTGAAATAGTTGCCTGCATCAGTGGGAACTCAATCCTTGTCTCCACCTCCCGTATCCGGAGCATATCATCCTCCCTGACCTCGGCAAAATGAATGAGTTTTTCCATCGCCACATCCCGGAGACCTTCCATAAGTCCTGGATCGGCAAATGGCATGAAAAAATTATCCTCTACAGAAGTTGCAACCGCAGTAACCGGATCATACCCTTCTTTCATCAGGCCGGCAGCTTCCCGCAAACAATGATGGAGAGCATTTCCATACCCAAGATATGGGTTGATACCAGGCTGAAAACCCCAGATAGTGTTAATCCGGTACCGGTACGGACATTTGCTATAATGGATCAGCTCACCTGTGGCAAAAGTATGGATCTCATCATCTACACCACGCTTTGATAGCAGGAGATCAGGCAGATGTGCAGAAGAATCGAGAACCTCAATATCTGGACAGTCGGCCAGATCCCTGATAAATTCGCTGACACCCTTCTTCCTTCCGTTTAATGTCTTAAAATATGACAGGACAAGCAGCTCCTTTGCCCTTGTCATCGCCACGTACATCAGCTTTCGTTCCCCTTCCAGATCGCCTTCATACCTGAAAACATCAAACATATCACGGGGAAGAACCCATCTCTGCTCTCTACCGGTATTTGATGATGGAAACCTTCCGTCCACCAGTGCAGGGATGAACACAACCGGCCATTCCAGCCCTTTTGACTGATGCATGGTCATCAGATTTACCGCATTCAGGCCGGACAGGTCATCATCAGGACGTTCTTCATAGGCACCATTCGCATAATGGTTCAGGAAATACATTATCGTCTTTAAAAGAGCAGGCCATGAGACCCTTTGACCTCCAAGTTTTTGCGCCGTCTCCACATCGCTAAGGATATCCCCGAACCTGCCCAGATTTGCCATGATGACCGCATGTTCAGGATTATCAGGGTCCAACTGTAAAAACCCGAGAATGGAGAGGAGTTCCTGGTACATCCCGGCTGCATGATCAAACCCTTTACTATGGATCTGTCGTTTCCATTCGAAAAGCCTGGGAACAACTGCATCAGCCGTGCAAAGGCCAGGTATTGCATCCACCCATTCCTGTGTTCCGAATGTAAGCAGATCCTCCCCCTCAAGCTTATTCTTCCAGTCCCACCGCGACTTCTGAAAAAATCCGTCCGGGGACGCCCATGCCAGAATCTTCGCAAGAGCTGCAATCTCTGCCCGGCGGAAAAGACCCACCTTTCCCCCGATCATGAAAGGAATATGCTTCTCACGAAATACGTCGATGAACGGCTCACCACTCGTATTCACACTCCGAAGAAGAATTCCGATATCACCATAACTACACCGGCCACTTTCAACCAGCCGTGAGATCTCATCTGCAATAAAGACTGCTTCACTCCGTTTATCTGGAAACTCCAGAAGATGGGCCTTTCCATGTTCACCCCTGGAATACACCATCGGAGAATACCAGCACTTCTCAAATGTTTCAGAAAAATAATTCGCCGCCTGCACAATCGTCTGTACACTCCGTCGATTCTCCGGAATAGATATCGTCTCTGAATTCTGGTAAAACTCTACAAACTCCTCAAAACAATGCTCATCAGAACCCCGCCACTGGTAAATCGTCTGCCTTGGATCCCCAACAACAAAGATGGAGCTCCCCCGGCCAAGAATCTCAATAAGCTCCTGCTGTGCCCGGTTAATATCCTGGTACTCATCCACAATAAGGTACTGAATCTGTTCTCGGGCCTCAGGCCTTTGGCGGAGATTTTCCACCGTCAGGGCAGTCATCCGGTCAAATGTCAGCTGATGATGCTCATCAAGGCGTTCTTCATATTTAGTAAGTGAATAAAAAAAGTCCAAAGACCGCTTCTTAACCTCATCACGTGAGAGCATCTCATTATAAACAACGCCCACACTCCTCTTAAAATCCTGACAGTTTATGGTATAATTTGAACTTCCCGTCAGGCTGAGTTCCCAGCCGGTTCGCATCAGGAACGCCATCTCCTGGTTTTCATCCATTATTCCCCAGGATCCATATCCAAACTTGTCTTTAAGAAGATTAAAACAGAACCCGTGAATGGTCCCGACATACATCTCACCAAGCCGGGCACATAATGCATCCTCCCCAAGCTCCCTGACATGTTTATAGATCCTGCTCTTCATATTTGCCGCAGCTCTCTCGGTAAAAGTAAACGCAACAATAGAAGAAGGCTCCACATGATCAACCAGTAACAAAGAGACAATCTTCCTCGTCAGTGTCTCAGTCTTCCCTGCGCCTGCTCCTGCAATAATCCGGACATGCGACGATCGGGTAGTTATTGCTGATTGCTGGCTCACGGAGAGCGGACGAGGTTCATGAAGGATGGTGTGAAGAAGATGATTATGGATCATGGTACCTGGCGCAGTATATAAAGAATGAACAATTGCATGATAAGACGACCCCAATTATATCTCATATGGCATTCAGAAGTCCATATCTTTTCTTCGTTATGTGATCAGATAAGGTATTAGATGTTGTTAAAAGTAAAGGACTCAGGGACCATGTATCAGTATTAGTAATTTTGTGAATATGGAAACCTGAACTGATGACAAAGGATGGACAGAAGTTTTCACAGGTCCGACTGAAACTTGTCCGGAACTAATAGGACCATCTTAATACCAGAATTACTTTCAGCACAATGGAAAAAATCAGACAGGGAATTATTTAAGGATAAGAATAGATACACCTCAAGTAATAACTCATCATGAATCTGGATAACCCCAATTTACAGCGAAGATTAATCATCCTTCTCTTTGTAATTATCTTCATCTCCACCGCGTCTGTAGGAATCGGTGTAGGTTATTTCGCATATGAACAGAATGTTCAATTCCTTGACAAGACAACACAAAGTGTCCAACAGGAAGTATTAGACCGGACAGAAGCATTTTTTCTGATTCTTGCAGGAGCAGAGCCTTCAATTGACGAGGAGATGAGAACAAGTCTTCCCAATATCTCCAGAGAACTAATCGCATTAAAAAAACCAGTAACTCTTGTGACACCTGATGAACTTAACGTCATCGCCCAGCGAAACCATGTAGATGATATATACCTTATCAATGAGACAGGCATCATATTTACAACGACTTATCCGGAAGATATGGGATTTGACCTGAAAAGTGTAGGCCTTGAATCATTCCTCAATGACATCATGGATTCAGGGAGGATCTCTCTTGACCGTGCCGCAGTCAATGCACTAAATGGCGAAATAACCAAGTATGCCTATTACAGTCACCCAGGAACCGGTTACATCATCGAGACATCCATCAGATTAAGAGATGCACTGGAGCGGACAAAATCAATAGATTTCACTTCTTTCCTGATGGATGATCTCCTCCAAAATGTCCAGACGCAAAATTCTTTTGTTAAAGAGATAGATCTCTTCTCTTCAAACGAACTAAGTCAGTTTTCCCTCATTAACGAAGGGAGAAAGATGGATCCTGAAATTTATAAAGTCGCAAAAGCTCACGGTGAAGTTCGTCTGATTTCCGAAGGTAACCTGACAATATATACTCACTTCCGTCCAAAAGAAAAAGAAGCCGACTATACCGGGAACCTGACCAGCATGGTGGTATATGACACAAGTATGCCAAGGGATGAGCTAACAAAAACCGCCTGGCATACCCTGCTTGTCCTTGTAATTGTAACAATTGTATCATTTCTTGTATCAGGAAGACTGTTCAGGCAGTTGGTATTGCACCGTCTTATGCATATCACGGATTGTCTGCACAGGATTGGAGACGGAGATTACTCTGTTCGGATTGATGAGTCAGGAAATGATGAGTTTACTCTTATTGCCAGTGAAATCAACCGGATGAGTGGCCTTGTGCTTGCCAGGGAAGAAGAACTCAGGCAATTACACCAGGACCAGGAGAAGATAATTGAAGAGAGAACCAGAGAGCTTAGAAAGCTTAAAGATGCATTTGAACAGGCAAATATCAAACTTACCATGCTGAATGTCATCACCAGGCATGATATCATCAACCAGTTAACCGCTTTGTCAGGTTTCCTTGACCTGGTATTAGAGATAAACACAAAGGAAGATGTTCGGGAATATACCAGTAAATGCAGGCAGATATCAGAAGTCATCCACGAACTCATAATTTTTACAAGAATATACGAGGATATCGGGATTAATGATCCAACATGGCAGAATGTAAGAAGAACTATTGAGAAAGCAATGATGGACCATCCGGATGCCCATCTGGACTATGATCTACCCAAGGAAAATGTATTTGTTCTGGCAGATCCCCTGTTTGAAAAAGTATTCTACACGTTTATAGATAATACACTCAGGCATGGTGAGTATGCAACAAAATTCTCAGTCTCTTATCAATTCCCTGGCAGGGATCTTGTAATTGTTTACAAAGATGATGGAGCCGGAGTTGTAGATATTGACAAAACCCGTTTATTTGAAAAAGGATTTGGAAACCACACCGGTTTTGGACTATTTATCGCAAAGGAGATACTTGCAATTACTCAAATTACAATAAAGGAGACAGGAGAACCTGGTGAGGGGGCAAGGTTTGAAATCTTTGTTCCGGAAGGTTTTTGGAAGTTTGCAAGTTCTGAAACAGATACGAATATAAAGCCACCTTCCCCCTGATATCTCTGTTATTTGAGACAGACAATAAACAATAGAAATTCATTTATAATCTCATGATACATATACTTCCTTCTGGTTCATATGTAAATTGAATGATTTGAGTTTATGGATTTATTCAAAGTAGATAAGAAAAATTAATATTCCTTTCATATCCAGAATGGGGGAGGGTCCCATCATTTTAAGAGGATTTTGGAATGGTACCATATCGTATTCTCATAGTCGAAGATAACCGGATTGAGGCACTTGACCTGATCAAGATTATCGAGGCCCATGGTTATGATCTCGCCGGAGTAGCAAAGACTGGAGAAGAAGCGATTCACATTGCCATGAATAATAATCCAGATGCTATTCTTATGGACGTAAAGTTAGAAGGAGATATGGATGGGATAAATGCAGCAGAACAGATAAACAGCATACAAAATGTTCCAGTCATATTTCTTACTGGTTATTCTGATGCAAAAACAATAAGAAGAGCCACAACAACAAGACTTGCAGGATTTATCGTCAAACCATTTTCAGAAAATGAGATTATAAATGCCCTTGAAGTTGCTATTTATAAACATGAATCCGATAAGTTAGTCCATGAAAATCGTCAATGGTTAAAGGTCGTTCTTGACTCTGTAGGAGAAGGCATTATCGCCACAAACACGGCTGGCGAGATACGACTTATGAACACCGCTGCGATCAGGATTCTTAAAATACAACACGAATTTATCGGTCGCTTTCTTCCAGACATCTTAACTTTGTACCGTTCTTCAGACGATCTTCCGGTATCTCTCCCATTTAATATTCAAAAACCCTTATCTCTTTCAGAGATCGACTACCCACTATATGTCAAACAAGGATCTGACTCAAGGATCTATGTAGATGGAGTCATTTCCCCCCTTCAGGAACCTAATCATGGATATACAGGAGTAGTCATCAACTTGAGAGATATCTCTGAAAGTATTATTATGAAACAGGTTGTTCATGATGCATTCGAGCAGATTGAAGAAAATCTTGAAAAATTTGCCGTACTAAACGATCAGATAAGAAACCCACTTGCAGTTATCGTTGCAATTCTTGATCTAAACGATAGTGAACAATTAAAGAATATTATGCCATATATTCGTGAGATTGACGAGATAATCGACAGACTTGATAACGGATATATTATGTCATCAAAAATTCGACGGTTTTTGAAGAAATACCATGAGATTAACTAATAGTTACGTATTTAAATTTATTCTCACTCTTTTACTGTTTATTGTCGGAATTTCCTTTACCATGGGGTATAGTTATCTTTTATTTCATATTCTTGCTGAATTTTTTAGTATCATCATCGCCGGGATAATATTTGTCATAACCTGGAATAGCAGGGATAAGCTTGATAACGGATACTTTCTCCTGATTGGGATTTCATTTTTTTTTATTGGAGGTATTGACCTTTTCCATACCATTGCCTACCAGGGAATGAATGTTTTTGTTGATTATGATGCAAACCTTCCTACCCAGATGTGGATTGTTGCACGATGTATTCAGGCAGCATCCTTTGTAATCGCCCCACTCATAATTACCCGTCGGATAAATGAAAAGACTGTCTTCACGACATATTTTATCCTGACTGCCTCACTAATAATTTTAATATTCAGCGGATATTTTCCTGACTGTTATATTGAGGGGTCAGGACTTACTTCCTTTAAAATCATCGGTGAATATATCATATGCCTGATCTTGTTTATTGCAATATATCTTCTTTTTAAAAAGAAAAACCACTTTTCAAGAGAGGTTCTTCTCCTGTTATATGGGGCTCTTCTCACCACAATTCTCTCAGAGCTTGCTTTTACGGCATATATC
>Ga0255346_1003128_pt1 | contig 19903 bp, 13 predicted proteins | sample wastewater_treat_FD_194410 | JGI IMG/M metagenome (GOLD analysis project Ga0255346, IMG submission 194410) | Wastewater microbial communities from Lulu Island WWTP, Vancouver, Canada - plant22 | ecosystem: Engineered > WWTP > Wastewater > Unclassified | place: Canada: Vancouver, British Columbia... | reverse complement strand
TAAAAATAAACGCCGCTATTCTTAAAGAATAACCGCGTTTTTGACTATCCAAGGTGGTCGGGGCGACTGGATTTGAACCAGCGACTTCTTGGTCCCGAACCAAGGTTAATATCCCAAAATCTCCCTTAAATATGGCATAATATCAAATCTGCTTGGCCTGTGGGTGCGTTTGTGGGTGCTTTTTCCTTGCGCGCCCGCCCATCCTGGCTCATACTGACCGCGACGATTCTGGAAAGGGGTGTGGACCATGGGCCTGATGCTGAAACGACAACGAGACGGCGTTCTCCGAGATACATGGTATGGGGTGTTTACCGACTCCGACGGCAAGCGTCGAGTCATAAATCTGAATGTGAAGGTCACCGGGACGCCACCCAAAAACACGTCATTGACGGAGCCTGGGGACGTGGCCTTCGAGCGGAGCCGTACCAGGGCTAAAGATGCGTTGGCACAGTTCGTCGAGGAGGCCAAGCACAAGGGGAACGCCCAGCACTTGACGGAGCGCCTGATCGAAATGAAGACCGGTAGCACCGTCGAGTACTCGAAAATATCCGAACTGCTGGACAAGTGGCTGTCGATCCCCCGCGACGAGGACCTGTCCTCGGGCTACAAAACCATGTGCAAGGCCATTATCGGCCGGTTTGAACGCTTCATGAAAGAACGGAATCCGAAGGCGTTCTATCTCTACCAGGTCACGGAGGATGATGTGACGGCGTTTGCGAACGAGGTCCGGGCCTCCATGAGCCCCAAGACCTACCGCGAGCACTTGCGGCTGCTCCGCCCGGCCTTTGATCGTTTCCTGCCCGCCGGGCACAAGAACCCATTCCGGACGGCGATCATGAAACGGAAGGGGGGCAAGGCCGGCGAAGCCAAGAGCGTTCACCGGTCGTATTTCGACGAGGATCAGCTGCAGAAAATCTTTGACGCCGCCAAGGGCGACTCGCTCATGTATCCCCTGCTGGTGGCTGCCGCCTGCACCGGAATGCGCCGGGGCGATCTCTGCAAGCTAAAGTGGTCGGCGGTGGACCTGCACAAGAACACGATCAACGTGGCCGCCGCCAAGACCGGGGAACGGTTGGATATTCCGGTCTTCCCGCTGTTGCGCAGTGTGCTAGAGCCCCGCATGAAGAACGGCAGCAAGTACGTATTTCCCGAAGCGGCAACAATGCTGGAGGAGAACCCAGGGGGCTTGACCTATCGGTGCAAGGCCATCATCGCGCGGGCGCTCGATGGCAAACCCCTGGAGCCAGTCGCCGAGGGCCTGGACAAATTCGAGGACGATGCCATTGAGGCAGTACGCGCCAATATCCCGGAGGGAGAACGCCGGGACCGCATGGTGGAAGTGGTACACCGCTACGCGGCAGGCGAAGGTATCCGAACCATCGAGAAGGAGATGGGGGTGTCAAAAGCGGGCATATCCAACGACATTCACGCCATCGAAGGCTGGCTTAAGAAACCGCTGATGCGGAAGCGCGGAGGAAACATCAAGGCGATGATCCAACGGAATACGAGGGCGCCCCGCAGCAAAGGGATGAAGTCCGCCAGCATCCGGGATTTCCACGCGATGCGGACCTCGTTCGTCACGCTGGCCTTGAGAAACGGCACGCCGATTGAGCTCGTGAAACGGGTGACGGGCCATCAGACGACCAGCATCGTACTGGAGCACTACTTCCGCCCCAACGCCGCCGACTTCCGGGACACGCTCGGGAAGACCCTGCCCGACGTCCTGACGGGCAACAAATCGAAAAAACAGACTGCTGGGGATGAACTGGCGGTTCTGGTTGGCAAAATACAGGCGCAAACCGCAACGGCGGCCGACAAAAAACGGCTTAAGTTGTTGGCCGCGAGGGTGTGACGCCGCGCCCCGTATGAAGCGTATGCCGGAGTGTCGCCGGATCAGAACGGAGTAGCTTCACCATCGGCGCCGGCGGGTGGTGATGCCCCAGGCGACCGGTTGCCGCGTCCGGAGTGGTCGGATGGGTCTGCTTCGATCAGCCCCATCCTGACTAGGCGGGCCGTGATTGCGCCGGGCGTCCGGCCGTGCATAGCCGCCAGTTCGGGAATCGTCTTTTGCGCGGCGAACTCGTCTCGGAGCTGCTGCTCCTCGTCAGGGGTCCATGAGGCTCCCATTTTCGGCCGATTGGGATCTACGGGGCGTTTTACTCTCACGTGTTTCTGCCGCTTCAACACTTCGAGTGCCACAAACAAGGCCCGGACAGTATCGGCCTGCTGATAAGGACTGTCCGGCGGGAACTTTTCGCCGGTTATTGGGTCTCGCCCTTCCGCGAGTGCGCGAATGATCTCTGCTGCTTTTAGTGCTTCCATGACTAGGATTATATCAAAAAGGCTGGCCGGTTGATAAAAATATGGCCGCCGCCCCGTCTTAAGCGTCTATTTTGTCCGATCATGGTCGTTCTACGGCAGTTTCCGCTGGCCCCAGTGGACACACCCTGCTACATTTTGAAATGTCTGGCACACAGGCTGGGGTGGTTTCCGGTCTGAATTCAGACTTGGGAATGAACGTGCAGCAAGAACGCTGGCTTTCCGTGGACGAGATCGCGACGCACATGGGCGTCAATCCGGACACGGTCTACAAGTGGATCGAACGCCGGAGACTCCCGGCTCATAAAATGGGCCGTCTTTGGAAGTTCAAGGCTTCCGAGGTCGATGAATGGGTGCGGCAGGGTAAAGCGGCTGAAGACGTTGAGACGGAATGACTGGAGACACGAAAAGATGAAAACTGTGTTCACGACATGCGTGCCCCGTACCGAAGTTCTCGCCGGCGATCTTCGCGAGGAGATGTTTGCCGCTCGGCTGCGCGATGTAATGGATAAAACTGCCGACGACGTCTACAAGAATCCTCGGCAGTTCTTCGAGAACACCTTTCCCACTGAGGGATTGCGCACGTTGCTGCGCGAGGTTATTGGGCGAATGTCCGGGAAGGCCCCCACGAATAGCCCGTTCATTCGATTGGAAACTTCCTTTGGCGGCGGCAAGACTCACAATCTGATTGCCCTCTACCACTTGACGCAAGCCCATGCGGATGGTCTGCCGGACGGCATTGTGGATGAGGACTGGATACCGGAAAAACCGTGGGCGACTGCCGGCATTGTTGGGTCTTCGGACACTGACCCGGCAAACGGAATCAAACACGGGGATGTTACGGTTCATACGCTCTGGGGCGAACTAGCCTGGCAGCTTGGCAAGAAGAAAGGATTCGATCTGGTACGTAAAAGCGACGAGATGCTCGTTGCCCCCGGTCCGCAATTTCTGGAGGAGTTGATCGGCGACAAGCCTGCGCTGATCATGCTGGATGAGGTGGCTCGTCATCTGCGTGTGGCAAAGGCGGTTCCGGTGTCCGGAAAGCGCAGCAATCTTGCGGAGCAAACAGTTGCCTTTCTCATGACCTTGATCGAATTTGCCTCCTCGCGGAAGCACACCTGCGTGGTAGTGACGCTGGCGGATTCGCAGGACGCCTTTGCGGATGAAACGGACATGCTGAAAACGGAGTTGGCCGAGGCGCGACGAGTTTCCGCACGACAGGAGCGTGTCATTACGCCCACAGGCGAAACGGAAATCTCTAGGATCGTCACGCATCGCCTCTTCAAGAGCATCGATTACAAAGCAGCGAAAGCGACCGCCGCAGAATACACGGCCTACTTCTCCAAAATGGCTGAGCAGGGCGTGGAGGTGCCTCCGCGCATTCTGCGGGCCGATTACGAAGCCCTGATGGTTCAGGACTATCCCTTCCATCCCGAGTTCCTCACAACCCTGACGCGGAAGACGGCAACCATCCCAAACTTTCAAAAGACACGTGGAGCCTTGCGCCTCCTGGCGCGCGTCGTGCGGCTGGTTTGGGAGCAGAAGCCGAAGGACGCCTGGACCATCGGAACTCACTACCTTGACGTCGGTGACAACGATATTGCAAACGACCTGACCAGTCGCCTTGAACGGCCAGCGTTCAAGCAGGTGATCGAGGCGGACATTGTGAGTCCAAAGAAGGGCGCGGAGGCCAAGTGCCAGGTTGTTGACCGTCGGTTTGTGGAGGCGAAGAAACCGGAGTATGCGCGGCGAACGGCGATCAACGTCTTCCTGCACAGCCTGTCCCAGGGAATTGCCACGGGCGTGGACCCGGCAGACCTTCTCGCATCCGTGCTTCAGCCGGGTGACGATCCGCAGCTCATGCGGAAAGCGCTCTCGATCCTTCTGGCAGAGGAAAAGGGAGAGCCGGGGTCGGCTTGCTGGTTCCTCCATTGGGATGGCCAGCGTTACCGCTTCAAGACAGAACCGAGCTTGGAGAAGATCATCGAAGACGAGCTGGGCGTGATCGGGAAGACAAAAGCCAAAGGAGAACTCGATCAGCGGATTCAGGGGGTATGGCGCAAGGGAGTATTCAAGCCGTGTTACTTTCCTGCCGAATCAGCAGAGGTGGATGACGATGCCGGCGATCCCAAGGTTGTCGTCGTGCACTACGACGCGGCTCGCGTGGCCGGCGATTCCTCAATACCCCCCGATTTGGTTACAAAATTATTCAGCCATGCCGGCACCTCAGAAGGCTTTCGGACATTCAAGAACAACCTGATGTTCCTCGTCGCCGATCAGGACCAGGCGGATCGCATGGTGGACGTGATGCTCAGGCATTTGGCGATAGGCCGCATCGTTGGCGATGCGGACCGGATGCGGGAGTTCAGCGACGAGCAGAAAAAGAAGCTCAAGGGAATGAAGGATTCCTCGGAGTTGGACGTCCGCATCGCTGTGACGCGCGCCTACCGACATCTCTTCTACCCCACCGCCGACGCACCCAAGGCAGGCGGAGGCTTGGCGCGGGAGTCCATTCCGGCACAGGATCAGGGCGAAGTGGAGAAGGACCAGACGGCCGCGCTGATCCGTGTGCTCAAGCAGTTGCAAAAGGTCCTGACGGCAGACGACGAGCCGCTTTCGGCGGCATACGTGAAGGCCAAGGCATGGCCCCAGGATCGTCCTTCTCTTTCCACGGAGGAACTGCGGCGGGAGTTCTGCAAGCGTATCGGCCTGAAAATCATGCTGGACGTGAACCAGCTCAAGAAAACGATCAAATCGGGCGTAGGAAATGGCACATGGGTGTATTTCGATGCCCACGAGCAAGTTGGCTACGGGAAACCTTCGCCTTCGCCCCTCATCCAGATCTCGGATGATGATGTTCTGTACGTGCCCGAAGAGGCGGCAAAGTGCGGCATCAAGATCAAAGGCGTTGAAGAACCCCAGTCGCAGGCGTGCCCTCTGTGCGGGAACGACCCGTGCACGTGCGCTGGCGGTGGCGATGGCGGCACCGGCGAAAAGGCTGACGGCGACAAGAAGGCCGGTCTCCTACGGGTGCGGGCTGAAGGTGCACCGGCCCAGGTGTTCCAGAAGATCGCCGATGAGTTCCACGATGCCAAAGCCGACCGGATTGGGCGTCTGGTTTTGCGGTGTGAGGGGGCCGGCCTGGAAGCCGCTTCTGATGCGCGCGCACTCGGGCTGGCAGTGCCACAACTCGGAAAGGGCCAGTATCGCATCGAGCAGGCATTCGCGGCCGAATTCGGGAAGAGTGGTGAAGGCGAACGCGTCAAGGTGGAGTTCACCGGAACCTGGGACCGCTACAAGCGCGTGAAGCAGATCACCGACGAGTTCGGAAAGGAGACTTCGCAGGTCAATGTCCGTACATCACTCGTGGCGACATATGCCGATGGCCTGACCTTGGATTCCCCGCAGTTCCAGACCATGCGCGACGTGTTCACGCAGCTTGGGATGGGCAAGATCGTGGCGGAGGCGGAGCAGGCCAGAGCGAAGGAGGAAGTATGAAAGCCAAGGCCAAGAGCCGTGTCTTTGCGCTGTGGGTTTACCCTGTAGGTACAGCCGGTTATGGGTTGCGGCTGTGTCAGGCATCCGAGGCCGGAAATGGCGCGCTGAAAAGCGGCGCGAAGATTGAGCAGATAAAGGATGACCCGCTGAAGCTCACGCTTTCCGATGTGATTGCCTGCCTCAAACGCATGGGGCACAAATCCTCTGATCTTCAGCGAGGCAAGACAACGCCGTTCCGCTTGAACGAGGAAGAGGGCGTGCGCCTAGCGGTGCTCTTCATGGCCGTAAAGCCACTGCGCAAGATCGCCCGCATCGAAGCCATCGCGGAGCGTGTCCGCGCAATGGCGCCCGAAGAGCTTTACTACTGGTACAGCAAGTCCACCGACCCAGATGGTGCGCGGCGTGCGCGTCATGCTTTGCGGGTGTTGATCGCCGACGAGGCATGAAAGGAAATTGCATGACCGCCAACCACAAAACGAATGCTCAATTTGATGTTCTCATTGAGAAGTGGCTTCCCATAGAGGCACTAAGCGCAGAATGCATGCGTGAAAGAGGCGCATCCAGTGCTCTGCCGCCTCTATATTTCCTCCACGTCTGGTGGGCTCGGCGTCCGCTTCTGGTCAGCCGAGCCGCGATTCTTGCAGGCATCTTGCCGTCGTGGCAATCAGACTGGCCACGCAAGCTCAAAGATCTATTTCCCACGGAGGACAGTTATCGCAATTGGTATCTTCGCGCATGTGGAATTCTCGGCGATCCAGTTGCCGGTCGCAAACTTTTGCGCATGGCTGCTGACCAGGGACGCAAGATTCCCAACCCATACAATAGCCCCAGGGCTTTCAGCGTTAGCCCCGATGAGGCCGTTCTTGAGACTCTGAGCGACATCCTTTCTCATGTCTGGGGGAAACGTACTCTGTCGGTGCTGGATCCGTTTTCTGGAGGCGGATCGATCCCATTTGAGGCCTTGCGTTATGGATTTAAGACCTACGCAAACGAACTCAATCCCGTGGCGTCAGTGATTCTTCGCGCAACTCTCGACTATCCATTTCGCTATGGACGTGGGCTTGGAGAGGAATTGCGTCGGTACGGCAAGCAGTTGTACTCAAAAGTTCAAAAGCGACTTGCATCATGCTTCACAGACGTCAGCAAACAACATCCACACGCGGTAGGTGCTGCATACATCTGGGCGCGGACTATCCCGTGTCCCTATACTGGCAAGCCCATCCCCCTGGCCCCGAATTGGTGGCTACAGAAAGGCACACAGCCGGTCGCCGTTGAGCCCTTGTTCCCGGCGAATGCAAAAGCTGCGACATTTCGGATTGTTGAAGGAAAAACGGCTACGGCTAAGATTAATCCTGATTTAGGGACTATCCGTCGCGGCGATGCAATCTCTCCATGGGCGCATAATCAGCCCATACCGGGTATAGATGTTAAACGAGCAGCGATGTCAGGCCGGATGGGGCAGCAACTCTATGCAGTGGCTGTCAAGGTGCCAGGGGGCTTCGAATATAGACCTCCGAGCGACGCGGATATAGCAGCAGTACATACAGCGGAAGAGATGCTCAACAAACTGATGCCAGCCTGGCAGATGAAAGAGCTGGTTCCAGCCATAGACTTGCCAATGGACACCGAGTCTTGGACTCACGGGAACACGCCAGCCCAATACGGTGCACAAACATTTGCTGATTTGTTTAGCCCCCGGCAATTGCTCTCAATCTGTATGTTTGCCGAGGAACTCGACTCGCTCGCTGGTGAACTGCTGTCCGCCCCTGCACCGCAATCCGAACGCAACACGGCGATTCTTACTCTGCTAGCATTATGCCTCGACAAAGCAGTGGATTACAACTCGCGTCAACTCGTCTGGCATCCAGCTCGACAGGTTGTTGCACACACATTCCAGAGGCATGAATTCAGCTTCAAGTGGAGCTTCGCGGAGTTTGACGCATCGCGGAACTTCTACCCATGGGTTGTTGAGCAGGTCGCCGACGCATATGAGGGTATTGCGAATCTGGCAGCGGGGAACAAGTCCAGTTTGCTGAAGAGTGCAAGCGGACAGCAGGTTGGTCCGGGCGCGGGTGAGACAAACCCACTTACCATGCTCAATGGAAGCGCTGCGAGTATGGTTGGTGTGGCCGATGGGACCATCGACCATATCTGTTGTGACCCTCCGTACTATGACAACGTGATGTACGCCGAGTGTTCAGATTACTTTTATGTCTGGATGAAACGGCAGCTGAGCAAAAGCTATCCTTACCTGTTTTCAACAAAACTGACGGGGAAGGACGAAGAGGCAGTCGCAAATCATGCTCGGTTTGCCGATATGGGTCGCAAGAAAAAAGCCTTAGCTCTTGCCGACTATGAAAGAAAGATGGCGGCATCGTTTCGCGAGATGCATCGAGTTTTGCGCGATGATGGTGTGCTAACTGTAATGTTTACGCACAAGCGCGTGGACGCGTGGGACACACTGGCGACGTCTTTAGTTGGCGCTGGGTTCGCTGTCAAATCGTCCTGGCCGGTCCATACCGAGAGCGAGCACTCCATGCATCAGGCGAAGAAGAATTCCGCCCAGAGCACAATTCTCCTGTCCTGCCGGAAGCGCAAGGATCGCACGAAACCGGTCTGGTGGGACGACATCAAGGGGCGTGTGCGGAAAGAAGCCCGTGCAAAAGCGGCTGAGTTCGAGAAGGTTGGCATCCGGGGTGTTGATCTTTACATCGCCACATTCGGCCCAACATTGTCGATCCTCTCCGAACACTGGCCGGTCCTGTCCAGCGAGGTGGACGCGAAGACGGGCGATCCGAAACCGTTGCGCCCTGAGGTCGCCCTCGATCTAGCACGCGAAGAGGTCGTCAAACTGCGCAAACAGGGACTCTTGTTAGGGCGTACCGTGCAGTTCGACCCAGCCACGGATTGGTATCTGATGGCCTGGGACGCCTTCAAGGCCGAGACATTCCCCGGCGACGAGGCAAGGAAGCTGGCCATTGCGCTTGGTCTCGATCTGGAACGTGATGTCGTGGCCGGGAAGCGGCTGGTTGCCAAGAAGGGCAACATGGTGGACATCCAAAAACCAACCGCACGCCGCAAGCGGGATATGGTTGACGGCGACAAGGAGGCATTCGACTGCTGGGTGGATGCCGTCCATACGGCGATGATGTTGCAGGAGGAAGACGGGTCGGCCGCCTGCAAGACATTCTTGAACAAGACCGGATTGATAAAGGATTCGACGTTCAAAGCATGCGTTCAGGCGATGATTAACGCAATCCCGCGAACAAAGAGCAAAGGCAAGTTCGTGAGACCCGAGGCCGATACGTTGGAAGCAATGCGTCTTGCATTCTTTGACGATCTCGTGGCCCCAGCCGAGGAGGAGCCGCCGAAGGTTGCTGTGCAGGCAACATTCGGCGGGGAGGACTTCGAGGAAGCGGATGGCGATGACGAGGGTGAGGAAGATAGCGAGAGTTGACCAGGTTCGGGTGAGCGATGCTGCGCGACTATACCTTCAAGATAAGCTATGGCCCGTCTGATGACCGGCTCCATGACTTCTATATTCCGGCGTTGGAAAGAAGCCGGAGTTTTGATCGAACGACTGGTTTTTTCTCGAGCGCCGCGCTGGCAATAGCGGCGGCCGGCGTTGTTCGGTTGATTCAGAATGGCGGTCGGATGCGGCTCCTTTGCGGGGCCGATCTCTCGCAGGACGATGTGGAGGCAATTCGCAAGGGGGCCAGTCTCAAGGGGACGCTGGATTCAAAGCTGACGGGGTGCCTGGCTGATCCGTCCGATCAGTCCATGCGTGCGCGGCTCGAAGCCCTAGCCTGGATGGTCGCCCAAGGGAATTTGGAGATTCGCGTCGTGCTGCCTCGAGGGCCGGACGGTCATCCACTGCCGGCAGATCAGGCGCGCGAATACTACCATCCGAAAGAAGGTTTGTTTACCGACGACGCAGGAAACGAGTTGGCATTTAGCGGGAGCAGCAACGATTCGGCGAACGGCTGGCAGTGGAACTACGAAGTGTTCAGTGTCTATGCGTCGTGGCCCCTCGTTGAAGGCGTACCGGCGTTGACCCCCTATGTGGCCGGCGTGCGGAACCGGTTCCAGCGGCTCTGGGAAGGCAAGGAAGAGAATTGGATCGCCGTCGAAATTCCGGAGGCTGCACGTCAGAAGTTGTTGCGATACTGCCCCGACGCAGCGCCGATACGAGATGCTCTGGAGCGCAACGAGACCAAGGAACAAACGGAGAGTACTCCACCACCGTTGGTTCCGGCGAGCGTGGACGAGCGCCTGATCTTCCAATTCCTGCGCGATGCTCCCTATCTGCCCAATGCCAATCTCCTTGGTGTGGCCACCGGCGGCGTGCAGCTCTGGCCGCATCAGCTTCATATTGTCACCGAGGCGATTCGCAAATTTCCGGCAAACTTTCTCTTCAGCGACGAGGTCGGCCTTGGCAAGACAATTGAGGTTGGCGCGGTCATCCGGCAGTTGGTGATCAGCGAGCGCGTTAAGCGGTGCCTTTTGTTGACGCCGAAGAGCGTAATGAAGCAGTGGCAGGAGGAATTGCACGAGAAGTTCGCGTTGGATGTACCGCGATACGATGGTGGCACAGTGCGTGACGTTTTTGACCAGGAACTGGATACGAGTGCCGGAGACGTCTGGAACCAATTCCCTCTTCTGATTGCTTCGAGTCAGCTCGCCAAGCGGCAGGAGCGGCAGGGCGCGCTTCTGTCGGCACAGCCCTGGGACCTGATCGTGGTGGATGAAGCACACCATGCCCGCAGACGCGACTTTCTGGACCCGCGATTTCGGCCCAATCGCCTGTTGGAGTTGCTTGGCGGAACAAGCACGCGGCCGGGTCTGAAGGATCGCGCACGATGTTTGTACCTGATGACTGCAACTCCCATGCAAATTCACCCCGTGGAGGTATGGGACCTCTTGCGTCTGCTGGGTCTAGGTGGCCGGTGGGGGGCCAGCGAGGATAATTTCCTGCGGTACTTTGCAGAACTGAGAAAACCAGAGGCAGACCGGAAATGGGACGTCTTGTTGGACATGATGCAAGACCACCTGGGGACCGGCGGCGAGATTGACCCGGCATTCGCGAGCCTTGCTGAGAATGAGCTGGGGTTCTTCGAGTGGGACGTGCTTCGGCATCTGCCGACCGCTGTCAGCCGGGCATCCGGCCTAAGTCGTCTTAGCGAGCGCGGCAAGGCATACCTCACGGAGATGCTGCGGCGTCACACTCCACTGAACAGTTTGATGTGGCGAAACACCCGCACCTTATTGCGAAAATACAAAGAAAAAGGATTGCTCGACGCCAGAATCCCGATACGGAAGCCGCACAACGAATGGATACCGCTTAAGAAGGGCTCAGGGCAAGAGTTCGAGTTGTACGAGCGTGTCGAGGAGTACATTTCGCACTTCTACCAAAAATACGAAAACGAACGAAAGGGCCTGGGCTTCGTGATGACGGTGTACCGTCGGCGTTTGACCAGTTCCTTCGCGGCTCTTGCAAAAAGCCTGGAGCGGCGGCGGCGGTTTATCCGGGGCATGGTGCAGGCAGACGAATTGTGGAGTGACGATGATGTTGAGCAGGCGGAACTCGATTATGACATCTTGGAAAGACTGACCGACGAGCAACGACAAGGGTTCAAAGAGGAACTCGGATATATTGACGATTTCCTGCATCGGATCGGGATGATCGGGACAGACTCGAAGCTGGAGCGTTTGCAGCAGGATCTATCGCGCTTTTTCGCCAAGCGCGACACCGTCATCGTGTTCACCCAATATACGGACACGATGGACTATCTCCGCGACCAGTTGCGTCACGTCTATGGAAGCCAGGTGGCGTGCTATTCAGGTCGCGGAGGCGAAATATGGGACGGTGCCGGATGGGTTAATTATCCGAAGGAGTCCTTGAAGGAGCTATTTCGACAGGGTGAGAAGGTCAAGATCCTCCTCTGCACGGAGTCGGCCAGTGAAGGGTTGAATCTCCAGACATGCGGTGTGCTGATTAATTTCGACGTTCCTTGGAATCCCATGCGCGTCGAGCAGCGTATCGGGCGTATCGACCGCATCGGCCAGCAATATCGGGAAGTATATGTCAGAAACTATTTTTATGCGGAAACAGTAGAGGCCGTGGTTTACCAGCGCCTTGAAGACAGGATTCGCTGGTTTGAAGACATCGTCGGTTCTTTGCAGCCGATTCTTCATGGCGTCAGTCGTGCCATCGAGTTGCTGGCGATGATGCCGGCGTCATCAAGGGCTCGCCGCATTGAAGAAGAGATTGCGACGATTCGGGAGCAGATGAATGATAGAGCCGCTTCTGGCCTGGACTTGGACGCCTTCATTCGAGAAGAACCGAGTCTCCCTCGAGATATCGAATCTCCAATTACACTGTCCGAGATCGAAGCCGAAATGCTGCGCTCACCCACACTCGGGAGGCGCTTTCGCGCTCATCCCGAATTGCCGGGCGCCTACCTTTTAGAGTGGCGCGGCAGTGAGGTGCCCGTGACGTTTAATGCAGAGGTTTATGATGCACATCCATACACCGTAAGCCTTGTCACCTATGGCAATCCTCTCTTTCACGAGTTGATTGCCGTCGTGCCTACGCCCGATCCGGGAGACGACAGGAAGGGAATCGCGAGAGCGATCGCTGTTGGCGATCCAAAGAGTCTTGTTTTGGCCAGCGAAACGGGCGGCCAAGTCAAATGTTTGGCCACTCTGGCGGATTTCCGTCAAAGCTGTGAGAATAATGGCGGGGCATGGGATGATGCTGCGCTTTCGGGACTGAATAGCTGCATTCAGGCTGTCGCAGCAGGAGCCACGGCAGCGCCGAGCACCGTTGCTCGCCAACGAACTGAAGCATTGCGCCTTGCCTTGGCCGAGGAAGCGCGGCAGATCCTTGCGCGAACGGCTGCAATTGACTTGGCAATAGCGGCGACGCCGGACCTGTTTGCGACACGCCGGGCTCCCCAGTCTGCGTCAGATGCCATCGCGCAACTTATAGAGGAAGGCGTCCCGTTCCGTGGTTTGGCATCCATCGCAGGCCAGAGTGTGGACGGGCTTTCTGCAGACGACCCTTTCGTGCAGTCATTGCAGGGACAGTCAAGCGCTTGGATGGGCAAAAAGAGAGCTGACCTATGTGAGCACGGGTGGGATGTCTTGCGGCGATACAAAGCATTTGCCGGCGTTTCCAAGGTTGTGCCTGAAAGACAGGAGGCGAAAGCGGAAGCGCTGTGGCTTTCTGTGCGTCCGATAGATAAACCCGAACAGAGCAACGCGCGCGGTTCGTTGCGAATTCTACGCGGTGAAGAGAAGCCAGCGGATGGGAACTGGGCTCCTCTCTACGATCTTGAGGCGGCAGCCGGTGGCTTTGGCGAATCGCGGCCCGTTGAAGTACGCGGATGGGTAGATGTGCCCACAAACTGGAAAGTCGTCCCCGGCATGTTCGCGGCACGTGTCGTAGGACATTCGATGGAACCGCGTATTCCAGCTGGAACCTACTGTCTATTCAAATCTCCTGTGACCGGGAGCCGACAGGGTCGCATTGTGCTCGTACAACATCGTGACGTTCAGGACCCGGAGACCGGGGGCTGCTATACGGTGAAGGTCTACGAGAGCGAGAAATCATCAAAGGGTGAGCCTTGGGCACACACGCGGATCACGCTCCGGCCATTGAACAAGTCATACCAACCAGTCGTTCTGACGCCTGAAGATGAGGGGGCGGTGACCGTGGCCGCTGAGTTCGTTGGAGTTCTTGAGCAGCCGGGCCGGCATCCAACCAAAACGCTGAAAGGCTGATAGAGAAAGGGGTCCTTCAAGAATATGGCGACACTTCGATTCAAAAGGTTCAGCAAACCGCATGTTCTAAAAGATATCGGTAGACATCTATTGGGCAAGTTCTTCGCCAAGTTCAAAAGCGACTTGGAAGCTAAGTCGGTGACAATGCCCGATCCAGCTCTGGCCGATGAGGAATACTTCGTATCACTTTCCAACCTCCTGCTGTCGCCAGAAGGATTACCCGGATCGATGAACGATGCATTGTATGCCATCGATGAAATGGCAACCGAGGATGGGCAACAGCGGCTTGAGTTAGCGGTTGCAGAAGAACAGTTGCCGCTCGCCTTCGATGATAAATCATCTCGCGAGGACATCGCCCTCCAGGTTTGGTTGGAAGCCCCAACCCTTTTAGCCAGGAAGCACAACGAACAGCGACTCATCCGGCTATCGTCCTTTGAGTACTACAGCAACCCGACACCGACCGACCGGACTGCATCCTTTGAGAAACCAGATATCGCCACGCTTGATGCGCTGACCGCTGCGCTCGATCTCTGGTTCTCGGAACACAATCGCGGCCACAAGCACACCAAGATCGAGCCCCATGAGATTGACGGTGAGTACTGGTTTATGATCCGGCATGGCGACACCTATGTCCGCACGCCGAAGGTCGAAGGCCAACGAAGCGAAGTCCTGCACTACCGCCCGGAGAAGGATGATGTGGTTGTCTATTCCCCCGATCTGGATGAAATTCGCATTCATGCGGGAACAAAGGGGGAAAAGGATCTCTACCGGGCAAAGTTCGGCTTCTATCTGTTCGGACAGGAAGACTACTTTTCCGAGTTTAAAACCTATACGCTGGAGCCGCTCCGACTTGGTAAGGATTGCCTTGACCCCAAAGGTGCCGACGGCATCCGCGAAATCATTCTCCGCGAGGTCGAAATGGCATGGGATGGTCAGTTCAACGACGGCCTCGTCCGCAAGTCCGATGACGTGTTTGCCAGCGCCGCCGCCTACTCACGGCCGTTCAACCCCATACAAGAAAAGGCCAGGTTGAAGCGCGCCGCGTTCGATGTATACTTCGGCGACTCGGACAAGCCCCGCAAGGTTCAGATTCGGCCGCCCAACATTCTGAAGCTGGGTCGCCACTGCGATGCCCGGCTTGTCCATCGCTGGCTGTCAAAGCAGGGGTTCCGAACTACGTCACAGGCTCAGGATTGAAGGGGTCGTTACCCCATGCCCTCAATCTGGCAACTGCTTGAGACAGTCCATGGTCCGGCGGCAGTCCCGGCGGTCTGGAAGTCCAGTCTGGGAGCTAACTTCGACACCTTCAGAGAGCTATTCCTCCGCCAACTGCCCACGCCTGCAAAGTCCTATCCATGCCCACACGCATGCGGTTGCGCGCATGCGGTTGTCCGGCACAAGGATGGTGACATCGTGGCCGTGTGCCGCTGTGAACCTTCGCACTGTGCAGACATCTCCCTCACGCCTACCGACATTGAAGTCCTGGAACTGAATTGGACGAAACTTGGCCGCGCAATCGCCAAAGCGTTCGGGTTGATCCGACGAGAGACTGAAACCAGCGTTCCCGGTGCGATCCAGATTGCCGCCTACGGTGCAGATGCGCTTCCCGTAATCTTGACCATCCAACACGACCGCGACGCCTTCCGCCAAGCGGTGACGGCACTTGCGGCACATTTGCGCGGCCGTTTCATTCTCTTTGCTCCAACGACGGATTTCATGGACGCTCCCACGCACCAGATTCTGGCAGCGGCAAATGCCGTGTTTCTCCCTCTCGACTCGACAATCCGCATCTCGCCCGCCGGGAGACTGTCAGCGTCTAAAACCCCGCCCGAACTTCTTGGACCGCAGAGCCAAATATCAGCAGTTCCGCCACCCCCCCGTTTTGCGCTCATCAAGGGCCGGGGTTCTTGGACCCTCATCTTCGATGGGGAAATGGCCCCCCTTAATCACGAGAAGGGCATCTTCTACGTTGCCCACCTTCTCCAGAACCCGCCGCAAGAACCGATCCATGCCATCGACCTTGCGACCAAGATCCCGGAAATCTACCGCAAACAACTGGGTGTCGCGGCAGTGACAGATCAGATAACAGGTGAGGCTGTGCCCCTGAACCGACACGCTCGAATTCAGGAACGCAGTCTCGGTCTTGAAGCCTTGGAATCGACAAGGGCAATCTTGAAAGAGGAGCAAAAATGGGAGGCTGTTCTCGATGATGTAAGGTCCACCGAACCAGAAAGGGATGAGGCATTGCGGAAATTGGATGAAATAGCGGAATTCCAACGACGCTACTCGAAACATAGCATGAGTAACGCCGACAACCTCGTTCGTGCCGTAAGACGGGCGATCACCCGTTTCTACGATGGACTTTCGCAGGCGCTAGACAAAGACGGCAATCCGCATCCGGTGTTGGTTCCATTCGCCGAGCATCTGCACGAGTACCTTCTAAAACCTTCTGCCCGTTTCTCCGGGCGCTATCGCTCGCGCTCCCGCGCAGGCGTTGCGGGTTCTTTCATTTACGAACCCCCGCCCGGCGTCACTTGGGCCGGCTGATCCCGCCCATCATGCCCGATCCCGTGGAGGTCTGACCTTCACGGGATTTTTTTTGTCGTGACACGGTTTGTCCCGTCGGTGCCGGGCTTTGTCACCCCATGCCAGGCAAGCGGCGGAATGGTTCCGCCACTGTAAAAATCAGGAGGCTGCCAATGGCAACCAACATGAGACTAAAGACGGCGCGAGTGGCAATGGGCATGACTCAACTCCAGCTCGCGGAACGGGTTGGAAAGAAGGAAATCGAAATATCCCGCATTGAGACGGGCCGGGCATGCCCGGACCCGGACACCAAGCAGCGAATTGCCGAGGTCCTTCAGAAGAACACCTTCGAAATCTTCGACCGCTAAGGAGGAAAACACCATGACCGTGCAGATCAATCAGACCGAACGGATGATGAAGTTCCTCCAGGCATCCCCGGAGATTCAGGCGGAGATCGACCGCATTCTCGCCGGCAAGTTTCCGGAGAGGGTGCAGATGCCAACTGGTCCCATGCTTCTAGGCATGACCCCGGCGGCGAAGCTCCTGGGAGTCAGCCGAGCGACATTGTGGCGAATTATTAAGGCAGGGCGGCTCAGCAAGGTCGAAGTCCTACCCGGCAGTTTCCGCATTCGACGGGCGGACCTGGAAGCCCTTGCGGCTGGAAAGGTGGGCGTCTAATGAAACACCTCCAAACCAACCGACCCAGCGAGTTTGGCGATCCCAAACGCGCGCTGATGGTGAGACAGGTACTGGAAGATGCCCCCGGCAAGGCCGGCGTCTTCCGCAAGGTGTATTCCGGCACAGCCAGCCCCCGGCAGGCCATCAAAGCCAAGTGCCTCGAATGTTGCTGGATGGACGAGGCGGGTATTCGCGAGTGCACGGCGACCGGATGCCCTCTCTTCGACTTTCGTCCTTATCAGTCATCCAAGAGGAAGGAAGGTGCGGAATGAACGCGACCACTCCTCTTTTCGATCCGGCGGAGGTCCAGAAGGCCCTGGCGGTCATGGTGGAACCCGGCAGTGTCTTTGAAGTCCGCATTCTCGAACCGCGCCGCGCAGTACGAGGTTTCGTTCCGCGCGTCATCTACGGCTACTTCGACGATCCGGCCAAGGTCCCCGGCGCCCTGAATGCTTTACACCTGGAAGGGGCGAAGGGCATCTACATCACCCTGAATCCGGTCAACCCGGCATTGCTGGCGAGAAGCCAGAACAAGTTCACAGAGGCCAAGGACGGGCAGACGACGGCCGACAAGGACATCCTCAGCCGCCGGTGGTTGCTGGTGGATGCCGATCCGAAACGGCCGGCGGGGATCTCCGCCAGCGACGAGGAAAAGACCCACGCCCACGCGAAGGCGCAGGAGGTGTACGTCCATCTGAAGGAAGCCGGCTGGCCGGAACCGATCGTGGCGGACTCCGGCAACGGGTATCACCTGGTTTACAGGGTGGAAATGCCGGCTGACGCCGATACCGTGAAGCAATGCTTGGCGGCGCTCGATCAGACGTTCAGCGACGAGAAGACATCCGTTGACACAACGGTCTTCAACCCGGCGCGGATCGTGAAGCTGTATGGCACACGGGCGGAGAAGGGCGACGATTGCCCGGAGCTTGCGCGAACGCACCGGTTGTCAAAACTGCTGAATGTTCCAAAGGAGGTCGTAGCCGTCCCGACGGAATTGCTCGAAGCGATGGCGGTGAAGGCAAAAGACGCCGCTGCTGATGCGGCGCCAGCCACCGCCCCTTCGAAACGGGCGAAGGCCGGAGCACGCACCCACGCCTGGGACCAGGCGCGTGTGCAGGAGTTCATCGACAAGCACCTCGCGGATTGCAGTCCAGGACCCGCCACGCCCTACGATGGCGGCTTCAAGTGGGTCCTCGGGGTCTGCCCCTTCAACCCGGAGCACACGAATAGGTCCGCCGTCATCGTGATCAAACGGGATGGCGTTCTCGGGTTCAAGTGCCAGCACGACGGATGCAAGGACAACAACTGGAAGGCGCTGAGAGCCATGTACGAGCCCGCGTCCGATGCTCACCATGACGATCATAAACCTACGGTTCTCGACGTGCTGGGCGACGAGGAGCTTGTCGCTGAATACGGCCCGCCGGTGACGGTGGACGAGAAGGGCCAGCCAGCGGCCATCAATCAGATGTTCGTCGCCGGTAAATACGCCCGCGACAACCTGATCCTGCACGAACCGATGCTAAACCAGTTCTACGACTACCACCCGGACACGGGACTCTGGCAACCGAAGACCGATGCCCGCCTTATGGTGGAACTGGGCGCGTCGCTCCGGGACATGCTCAACGAATGCGGAGCGGGCATGCTCCTGGACAAACGGACGGAAAACCTGCTGGGCCAGATCCTTCGATTGCTGAAAGGGATCATCGAGAGGTCGGAGGCGTTCCGCCAGCAACGGCCCATCATTCACGTCGGGAACGGGGTTTTACACCTGGACGAGAAGCCGCCCGCGCTTCACGAGTTCAGCCATACCTACTATTCCCGGAACCGGTCGGAGATCAACTTCGACATCGGAGCGGATTGCCCCCGTTTCCTGAACGAACTGCTGCTGTCGGCACTGGACTATGACGACATCTCCCTGCTTCAGCGGTACGCGGGCCAATGCCTTCTGGGCCGCAACCCGGCGCAGAAGATATTGCTTCTACGCGGCATGCCAGGCGGCGGGAAATCCACGCTGGCGAACATTCTGGAATCGGTCATCGGCACGCACAACGTGACGCAACTCCGGGTTCAACACCTGGCCGAGCGTTTTGAGGTCGCCGGGTTTGTCGGAAAGACCCTGCTATCGGGCAAGGACGTTCCGGGCGACTTCCTCAACAACAAGTCAGCCTATGTCCTGAAGGCCCTTGTGGGCGGGGACCGGCTCGACGCCGAGCAAAAGAACGTGAAGCATCGTTTTGAACTGTTGGGTGAATTCAATGTCCTGATCACGTCCAACACCCGATTGCACGTCCGGCTGGATGCGGACTCCGGGGCCTGGCGGCGCCGGCTGCTGATCGTGGACTACGAACGCCCCCCGACAGGCAAGCCCATCCCGAACTTCGACCGGCGATTGGTCGAAACCGAGGGTCCCGGCATCCTGAATTGGTGCATAGACGGCGCGCTGCAACTCCTGCACGAGCTCGATACCTACGGCGCAATCCAACTGACCGAGGCGCAGATGAAGCGTGTCGATGCCCTGCTGTCCGAATCCGACTCCGTACGGCACTTCGTGAGCGAGTCCGTCGTCAAAGCGTCCGGTTCGGACGTCACGGTGAGCGAGCTCCAGACGGCCTACCACAATTTCTGCGAGGAGCAGGGTTGGCAGGCGGTCACCGTGCGGCAGTTCGAGAACCAGGTAAGCGACATCATGATGGAAATCCACCGGGTGGCGAAACGCACTGACATCAAACGCAACGACAAGAATCAGCGTGGCTTTGCCCATGTCGGCCTGAAACAGGAGGTCGGGGTATGAATACCGGCACGCACCAACATCAGGTCGGCATGGTCATCATGAGCCAGCCCGGCATACGCTTCATACGGCCACTTGGAAGCCCCCAGCCGACGCTGGGGAAGGGGCCGGAGATCCACCATGCGCGTGAGACTCAGGCGGGGGCGTCTGAATCGTATGTCCAGGGTGATCAGCCGCAGTGGAGCATGCCGTTCCAGCCACGCAGGAGCCGCCGGCGTAAAAGACCCCGGCTCAAGCCGGAGGAGTTGGTCGCCCTCCAGAAGTTGCGCGAACGCAATGCGTCGCAGTGGCTGGATGCCGTCCGCCAGG
>Ga0255346_1003119_pt1 | contig 19951 bp, 19 predicted proteins | sample wastewater_treat_FD_194410 | JGI IMG/M metagenome (GOLD analysis project Ga0255346, IMG submission 194410) | Wastewater microbial communities from Lulu Island WWTP, Vancouver, Canada - plant22 | ecosystem: Engineered > WWTP > Wastewater > Unclassified | place: Canada: Vancouver, British Columbia... | reverse complement strand
ATTGCACTGAGCTTGTCGCCCTTTTTTATCTTGGAGGCGCGGTACGTCTCCGGGACATAGTCGGCGACCGCGGCGGCCATGATCAGCACATCCGCGCTCTCGAGGTTCTCCCTGACCGCATCGAGCATCTGCCCTGAGGAGCGCACCATGATCACGTCCGCCCATGGAGCATACTCCACACAGACGGGCCCGCTGATCACCTTCACCTGCGCCCCACGCAACGCCGCGGCCTCGACCAGGGCCGCCCCCATCTTGCCGGTCGAACGGTTGGTGATAAACCGGACCGGATCGATGTCCTCACAAGTAGGGCCGCAGGTGACGAGCATGGAGATGCCGGAGAGGTCCTTCTGGTAGAGCATCTTCTTCGCCTCGGCCACGATCCTCCGAGGCTCGGGCAGACGCCCTGCGCCTTCCCATCCGCAGGCGAGCTCTCCGCTGGCGGGCTCGAGGACGGAAACGCCCCTTTTCTTCAGGATATCGATGTTTTCCCTCGTAGCGGGATGCTGATACATATTGACATTCATCGACGGGCATATCAGGATTGGAGCCCTCGTCGCAAGCGCAACGCACGAGAGGAGGTCGTCCGCGATTCCGTGCGCCATCTTCGCGATGAAGTCCGCTGTTGCGGGCGCGATGAGCAGAAGATCCGCACGGTCCGCGAGGGCGATGTGCTCCACCTCATGAGGGCCGGCCGGCGTCTCGGGGAACAGATCCATAAACACCGGTCGGCCGGTAAGGGTCTGCAGCGTTGTCGAAGTCACGAAATACCGGGCGGCATCGGTCATAACGGCATGCACCTCGATCCCAAGCATTTTCAGGCTCCTGACAATCATCGGGGCCTTATAGGCGGCGATGCCGCCTGTGATGCCGTATACGACGTTCTTTCCCGCTAGATCTTCCCCAGGGGCACTACCCATATCTCCACCTGCGTCCCGAGAGGATTCTCTGAAATGAGAATCGAGGCTACCCTCTCGCTTTTCTTGAAAAAGAGCTTGATCGCTCCCTGATACTTGTACTGATTCAGCGTCGTCCACCCCTCCGAGTACATGGATGTCACGAAGTACTGGGCAAGCGACTCGCCCTGAACCCTTCCGGCGAGAACGAGACGGCCGTGCCCGTTGGTGATATAGCTGTCCTTGGCGACCTTGGTCAGCTCTCCGGGAACCAGCACGTCGCCGAAATCGAGATAGCGGGCCGCCGGCTGGGCCTCCCGGGACTCGGGAGATCCCGAAAAGGTCTCCTGTATCCGCGCACAGCCCGGAAGCATGAGAAAAACGATCATGAGAATCATTGTGCCCACATATGCCTTCTTCATTACTCCTCCCTTACAGGAATGGGTTGTATCTGCGCTCGACCCCCATGGTGGTGGCCGGCCCGTGCCCCGAGAGAACCTTCACATCGTCGCCCAAGGGTATGAGTTTGGTCTTTATCGATTCGATGAGCGTATGGTAATCCCCGCCCGGCAGGTCGGTTCTCCCGATAGAGCCTGCAAACAGAGTGTCGCCGGCGAAACAGACCTTCCCGTCGGATGTCAGAAGCGAGATTCCGCCGGGTGAATGTCCAGGGGTCTCAATGACCTTCAGCGTGATGCTTCCGCACGAAACCTGATCTCCCTCGGCGATGAAGCGGTCGGGCTCCGGCGGATCGTCGATGCTGATGCCGAAGAGCCTTGCCATTCTCGATGCGGTCTTGAGAACCGGAAGCTCAGCCTGATGCATCATGATATCCGCGCCCAGTGCGTTCTTGATGTCCTTCAGGGCCCCGATATGGTCCACGTGGGCGTGGGTGCTGACCACTGCCTTCACGTTCATACCCATCTTCTCTATTTCCTTCAGGATCTTTTGTCCTTCTCCCCCGGGATCGATCACCACCGCTTCCTTCGTGATCTCGTCGCCCACGATAAAGCAGTTGGTCATGAATTCCGTAACCACCACCGTATGCACTACCATATCCCCTCCCGCAGGCAAGTATTGGGAACGTTCAACCATCTCTCTCTTGAAGGCCGATCCATCGATACATCAATAGTATACCCCGCGGAATTGGTCAACGTCCATCGCCTTTTGAAGGTCCCGGGACATATATCGGCCCGCTCCCAAGGAAGGCGAAAGCGCATGGATAAAGTTTTGTTCCCGTTTTTCCGATGAAGACACCGAGATGGCGCACATACTGATAGTCGAAGACGATATCAACCTCGGGCAGATCCTTTTCCAGGAGCTGAAAAAGCACAGTCACGTCGTTGAGCTCGTGGAGAACGCCGAGGCCGCTCTCGCTCGGGTCAACAAATACATCTACGATCTCATGATCACCGATCTCAAGCTGCCGGGAATGGACGGTATCGAGTTGCTCAAAAAGATCAAAGGTTCAAATCCGTCCACCTCCGTCATCGTCATGACCGGCTATGCCTCGGTGGACACCGCGGTAGTGGCCATGAAGAACGGTGCCCAGGACTTTGTCCAGAAGCCGTTCGGCCTCCATGAGCTCGTCCAGAAGGTCGACGACGCCCTGGCGCTCAAGCGGATGAAAAACGAGATCGACTATCTCAGACATACCCAGGAGAATGTCATCTACCGCACCTCCGACATCATCGGGGTGAGCCCTTCCCTGAAAAAGGTTCTGAGCATGGCGGAAAAGGTGGCGAAGGCGGACTCCACGCTGCTGCTCACCGGCGAGACCGGGGTCGGGAAAGGCCTCATAGCGGGCGCCATCCACCACAACTCGAACCGCGCCGACAACAATTTCGTGCAGGTGAACTGCGCCGCGCTGCCCCAGAACATACTCGAAAGCGAGCTCTTCGGCCATGAGCGAGGGGCCTTCACCGGCGCCGTGAAAATGAGAACGGGCAGGTTCGAGCAGGCCAATATGGGAACCATCTTTCTCGACGAGATCGGGGACATGGACATGACGCTGCAGTCGAAGATCTTGCGCGTCCTCGAGGAACGGGAGTTCGAACGCCTGGGCGGAGAGCGCACCATCAAGGTGGATGTCAGGGTCATTGCGGCGACGAACCAGGACCTCTATCAAATGGTACAGGAAGGGAAATTTCGGGAAGACCTCTATTACCGCATCAACGTGGTCAATATCCCCATCCCCCCCATCAGGGAACGGAAGGAAGATATCGAGCCTCTGGTCCGATATTTCATGAAAAAATACTCACTGGAATTCAACAAGCCGGATATGGAAATCGACGGGTATGCCATCGACCTCCTCAAGGCATACGACTGGCCGGGCAATGTCCGGGAAATCCGCAACTGCGTGGAGCGGGCGGTTCTTCTCGCGGAAGGCAGCGTAATCCGGACCGGCGATATTTCAATACCGGTCGAGCCGAGGATCGAAAAAGAGAAGGGAGGCAATGGAGGCCTGTCTTCTCTGGCCATGAACGAGAAGGAAATCATCCTGGATGCACTGAAGAAAAACGACTGGGTTCAGAAAGACGCCGCAGATACCCTTGGGATCAGCAAACGGGTGATCCACTACAAGATCAGGAAGTACGGGATCACCCACCCGAGATGGATCAAAAACCGATAACATCCACGAACAGAGACGTGATATCCGGATCCAGAGCTTTCCCCGACATGGCGCACAGCTCCCTCAACGCCTCCTGCTGGCTCAACTGGAATCGGTAGAGCCGGGGGGTGGTGATGGCGTTGTAGGTATCGATCACCCGCATCGCCCGTGCACCGAGCGGAATCTCCCCGCCTTTCAATCCCCTGGGATATCCGCTTCCATCCATATTTTCGTGGTGATACATGACGATATCGTCGCTGAGATCGAGCACGCTCACATCCTGAAGGATCTTCGAGCCGATGTAGGTATGGGAGCCGATCTTTTTCCTGTCAAAGGGGGTGATCTCACCCTTGGTGAAGATCGAGGTAGGGATACCCAGATACCCGATATTGGCCGCCAGAGCCGAATTCGCCCACTGAGCGGCCTGCGTCTCGCCTTTTCCCATCTCCTTGGCCAGTGTGAACATCTGGTCCGCGACCCGGATGGAGTAACCCATGGGATATCCCGCCCTCAGATCGCTGAGAATGGAGGCCGTGGTCAGCATGCCGAGGTACCAGTTTCTGGTATCGGGGTCAAGCCCCAGGGCCACCGCCCAGGAAGGCGTGATGTAAGTGACGATCCATTCGTAAATATCCTCGGACAACCCCTGGTGATAGAGATATCCCAGATCGTGACCCTGCCAGCTCACCGGCGAACCCGGCGGCTCATACCGGATGGAGATATCGTCCGCCTGGGATTGAATCCTCAGCAGATCGAGCAACTCGTTGAGAACTTCGATATGAGGACCGGAGCTGATGATCTTCTTCATCCTCAGCTCCAGCGACAGGTTGGTAGGTCTGATGGCGCCTGTCTGGGAGTATCGCGCCATGTGAATGCCCTTCTTCTTGGCGTGGGACAGGGCCTGATGGGCGATGTTGATGAGGCCTTTGGCATCCTGTGCCTCATCCGGCAGGGTGGCGATGCCGATGGTCATGTTGTTGGCGAGGTCCGCGCCGAGGTTGAGCGTCGCGTTGTGCAGAGCTGTGACGGCGTCCTGCGACGAGCACCCGGGAAGGATGGCGAAAAAGCTCAACTCTTCATACCTGATCACCTTGTCGTAGCGCCTCAATCCGTTCTGTATCCGCTTCGCCAGAGTCTTTAAGGTCCGTATTCCTTCTGGGATATGCTGGTAGAGCCCGAACTTGTCCCTGTCCTCTATCTCCAGGATCGCCACGCTCAAGGGGAAAGACATGCGTCTGGAGAGTTCTTCATACTGATTGAGTATATCCAGAAGCACATGCTTCTGGGGAACATCCATACGGATATCGAGGGCATCGTCGTAATCCGTTTCCGGACTGATCACCTGCTGGAGGATATTTTCCGAGCCCAGCAACAGGTGCTTGATGAGCACGAGATCGTTTATATCGAAACAGGGGCCGGACTTGCGGAAGAGTTCGAGGCAGCCGATGATTTTCGTATCCTTGTAGATGGGCAGCGCGATCATGGAATGGAACATGATCGGCAGCTCATGGACCTCAAGACCGGTTTCGCTCGCATCGGGGATGAGTATGGGCTTTGCGGTATCTCTGACCGTGACCGTGAAGATATCACCGTTTTCTATCCTTTCGGGCACCTCTCCCTGAAGCCCCCTGCAGAACCAGGCGTCCTGGGGCGCCCAGATGTATACGAGCGCGGCGTCAAAAGAGGTGATGTGCTCGACAAAGTTCAGAAAAAGATCTGATATTCTCTCGACCCGAACATCGACTTCCGAAAGGAGGGATACCTGAAAGAGCAACGGGATGACCCCGGCGTTTTGTTTTATGAACTCAGGGGAGAGTTCCAAGGTCTGGTCAACAACATACCTGGTCAATCTATCACTGCACATGATGCTCCGTTAGCTCCCCATAAGGTAATTTCATCAACAAGTGTGGTCGGGCCACACCCTGCAATGCACACAGTTCCAGTAGGCCTCAAACTCCCTACACGCCTTTTTCAAGTCAGAGAGCCCACGAATTCCGAGTCTTCCCAGCTGCTCAAGAATTTCCCTGCGTGTCAGTTTCATCGATGCCCTGCCCGTTTTCTTAATTCCGATAATTTAGCAAACATAATGCCACTGGTAATTATTTAGAAATATTCCAGAATAACATACGGTTATATAAGTCTCCACAATGCTTGGCAAAAGGTCGTTTCACCAGGAAAGAACTTTTGTTACTTTTTATAAGAAAGAAATTTCATACTGGTTGGAGGGTGCGGTCTGAAAAGGCCCCGCAGTTCAGTTCGGTCTCCCTGAAAAGGGCTCACCTGAGGAAAGACCGCATTCCCATGACCCACAGGAGAGCAAAATACACGGCAGCGCCGAATACGATGGAGGAAAACAGCAGTGAAAGGCTCATGAGCGACAGGCCGCCCATCCAGAAATCCATGCGTACGAACCAGAACAGCCCGCATCCCATGACCGCAACAGCGCCCACCATCTTTCCGACAGTGGCCCATATCACAGGCGCCAGGGTAATGCCCTGTGCGGCGAGGGCCCTGTACAGCAGAACCATCTGAACGGTAACGGATATGCTGCTCGCCAGGGCGATTCCGGCATGTCCCAGGAAAGACATGAGGCCAGCGCTGAACACGATGTTGACCGCCAGCGATATCCAGGCCGTCTTCACAACCTCATTCGCCTTCTGCATGGCATACAGGGCTTGGGTGAGAACCCGCGAAACGCCCACGGCGCACAGACCCAGTGCATACATGCGCAGCGCCTGTGCCGAGGCGGCGACATCATCCGGGCCAAAGGCGCCCCGCATGAAAAGCACTGCGAATATTGGCTCTGCGAGCACCATGATTCCGATGGTCGCCGGTATAGTGAAAAGAAGCACAGCGGTGAGAGACTCTCCCGTGAGGGAAGAAAGCGAACCAGTGTCCGTCCGGGCATATGCAGCGCTCATGGAGGGAAGCATCACATTGCTGACGGCAAAGGCAAACAGGCCTAAGGGAAGCTCGACGATGCGGTTTGCGTAGTAGAGATATGAGACGCTGCCGGTGGAGAGCAGGGATGCGAGCAATGTACCGACGAACACATTGAGCTGATATACCGAGGCACCCACCGCGGCCACGCCCATGAGCTTCAGGACCTGCCTGAGCCGTGGGTGAAAAAAATCACCCGTGATTTTCAGAGATACTCCCCGTCTCCACAGCGGAGGGATCTGCAGAAGGATTTGGGCCGCACCCCCAAGAATTACGCCCCAGGCGAACGCATCTGCGGGAGAGGCGAATACGGGCACCAGGACATGGAACACTATCGGCATCCCGATCATGAAGACATTCAGGAGAATCGGGGCCCCTGCCGGCGCCGTGAAATGACCGAGGGAATTGAGCACGCCCATGAGCAGGGCGCCGATTCCGATAAGCAGGATGAAGGGGAACATGATGCGGGTGAGGTGAACCGTCACATCGAAGATCTCTCCGCCGAGAAACCCCGGGGCAATGATCCCTACTATGAACGGCGCGATGATTTCCCCGACGATCACCAGACCGGTCAGAGAGAAGAACAGGAGCGTGAACACACCATGGGTAAGATCCACGGCCCTTTTCAGGCCGTCCTTTTCTCTGGCCTCCACGAAAACGGGGACAAAGGCGACGCTGACGGCGCCTTCGGCCATGAATCTGCGCAGGAGGTTGGGAATCCTGAAGGCGACAATGAAAGCATCCGCCAGAAATCCGGCTCCCAGGAGCCATGCCATCACCATATCCCGGACAAACCCCAGAATACGGCTGATTCCGGTGAGCCCGCCGACCGCGGCGATCTTTCTCTTCGTGCTCTTTTTCATCGGCTCCAGGGTGGGCGCCTATCACCTCACTGTCAGGGGTTCTGTCTTTTCTTCACCTCGGCACGGATGCGGACGGTTTTTTTCGGAAGATAGTCCAGGTCCGTTTCCAGGTTCACATATCCGCTCACGAATCCTTCGGACGAACCGCTGGATACTGTCAGATCGAGCGTTCTCTTCTGCCCGGGGTTCAGGATGAACGGATCGGTCTGCCCGAGAGAGAGGAGGGACGGCGGCACAGCCTTCACAGACGTGACCCTGACAGGTTCCTTCCCGCGGTTCTCAAGCGTGATGCTCCGGGTGGACGTCTCGCCCTGCAGCATCTTCCCAAAGTTCACGAGCCTGGGTGTCACCTTGAGGGCCTCGACGACCAGCGCCTTCATGGTGAAAGTGATCATGTTTCTCTCAGGGTCGTTGGTTTCCACCCTGATCTCTTTGACAAGCTCGTTCGTATACGATCGCGTGGACATTTTCACCGCGATCCTCCCGGTCTTGCCCGGCTCGATGGTCTGCCCGCCCGGGGCCGATATCTCCACCCCTCAGCACGGCTTTGTCTTAAACACCAGGGGTTCGTCGCCGGCATTCTCCAGAAGGAACTCATGGGAAATGTCCTTGCCCTGCGGCACCTCCCCTGCATCGTAGACCCGGCTCTGTGTCTGCGCTCTGGGCGCGCACAGAGACGTCTGCGGAGAGAAAAGCAGCACGATTGCGGCCAAGATTCCCCAGGAAACGAGAAATCTCTTCATATTCTCACCTCCGTGTCCAGTGAGCTACCATAAATGCAAATGTGTTTCCACCGGTAATTGGTCGGAACGAATTTCCTCCTGTTGACATTTGAGCCCCCGCAGAATAGATCTTTACTATGCGTGGAAAGCTGGAACAGCCCAGAGGACTTATCGAGATCATCTCGGTTGAGGTGGAGCGGATAGACAGCGAATACGGTGAGCTCTGGCTGAGCTATGAATACAGCTGCCCCGCCGGTCAGTACAAGTCCGCCATGGTGCTGCCCATCTACAACTCCAAGGAGATGACTAATCTGTTCTTCAAGGAGCTCCTGAACGAAGCCCGGCACCTCTCGGAGATGGAAAACAACGACCTGTGCGCCGTGGGTTTCAACGTGGCGAACAAGATCAACAGCATGCTTCCCATCAAGAATCTCTGCCAGCGGGTGATCGACGTGCTCCAGTCCGGAGAGCCCCTGAATGAGAACCGGGAATTCATCGATTTGTGCACCGCCGGATTCCATTTTAAAAATGCCGATCTGAGCCTCTCGTCCATGGGCTTCGACGACCGGTTCAAGACCTTCATGTCGAGGGCCCGCAGCAAGATGGAACAGGGGTATTACACCATCGCCGCGGACGACCTGGAAAAGGCGAACATCCTGTGCTCCACCTCTCCCCTCATCTACAAGCTCATCGGCATCTGCCACCGGGAGCTGGGGCACCTCGATCTCGCCCTGGAGATGTTCACCAAGGCCATGAACCTGGGCGACAAGGAACGCGACACCTACCTCTATCTCTCGGAAATCCACTTCTTCCTCAACAACATGCAGGAGGCCGAGCGCATCCTGAACAGGATGCTGGAGGAACATCCCGAAGACATCCGGGCCATGGTCGAGCTGGCGAATATCCGCTACCAGATGGATGCCGGCTATATCGATGTGCTGGACAGGGCATTTTCCCTCGACAAAGACGCCACCCAGAAGAATATACTCCAGACCTTTGTCTTCAAGAAGGTCGGACATGCAAAGCACCGCAAAACATCGTTGGAGAGGGCGGCCGTGCTGCTGAAGATCCCGGAGCAGACCATAAGGCTGCTCGCATCGAGCAACAGGATCCCCGCCAGGACCTTTTCCGACAGCGACGAAATGATCCTCGACGAGCAGGAACTGCAGTCGTGGGCCTTTGTGTACAGGAGATACAATCTGCTTGAAGATGAAATCCAGAGAGTTACCGCTAACCCTGCAGGACATAAGAATCAGAGCATGGCTGTACTGCCCTGAAGACTCTTTCCGGGGCCTGCGCCCCGCCGTCGTTTTCTGCCACGGGATCCCGGGGGGGAAGCCGGATCCGAACGACAGGGGTTATCTGGACATGGTCGAAGGGCTCGTGAGCGAAGGATACTGCTGCGTAATCTTCAACTTCCGGGGCTGTGGTCTGTCCGGGGGCAATATTGATATGAACGGATGGTATGAGGATCTTTCCGCCGTCGTCTTCAGGATATACAACACGCCGGGCATCGACCCCTCCTCCATACACTGTGTCGCATTCTCGGCGGGAGGCGCCGTCGCGGCACGTTTCGCAGCCATGGAAAAACACCTCCAGAGCCTCCTGCTCATGGCAACCCCCGAAAACTTCGGCGATATCCTCCCGAAAGACCCTCTGGAACTCGAACATCACTTCCGCCGTATCGGCGTCATCAGGGACGAGCACTTTCCCCCCGATCTGCGGTCGTGGTACGACGACTTCCTCGGTCTGAAGCCGGCCGAGCAACTCCCGTTCATCTCCCCGCGCCCTGTAGGCATCGTGCACGGGGAAAACGACGAGACCGTTCCGCCTGACCATGCAGGCAGGCTTTTTGCCGCCGCCTGTCACCCCAAGAAGCTCATCATGCTCCCGCAAGCCGCTCACCAGCTTCGGAAAGATCCCCGGACACTGCCGATTATCAAGGACTGGCTGAAGCGGGCACGTTAGAAACGGGCTGAAAACAATGGATGACCGGAAAACTATGGATAATCATTATTATCCGATTTTCATCGATCTGAGGGACAGGCTCGCCGTGGTAGTGGGCGGAGGGATGGTGGCATCCCGGAAAATCGAACCTCTGCTCAAGGCGGGCGCACGCGTGAAAGTCGTCGCGACCGAGGTGGTGGACAAAATCGCACAGAGCGACGGGATCGAGATCATACGGAGGGACTATGAGCCTCAGGACCTTGACGGCGCTTTCCTGGTCATCGCGGCGACAGATGATGACAAAACGAATCTTGCAGTGAGCAGGGATGCCGATTCCCGCCGCATCTTCTGCAATGTCGTGGACCAGCCTCGGCTGTGCAGCTTCATCGTGCCCTCCATTGTGGAGAAAGGCCCCATCAAGATCGCCATCTCCACAGGCGGTGTCTCTCCCGCGCTTTCGAAAAAAATGCGGCTCGAGATCGACAAGCTTTTGGGTGACGAATTTGCCGTACTGGCTCTCATCATGGGCAGGATCAGGCCCATTGTGCTCTCCGGCGAGGGCGGACACGACAGCCATAAACGGATCTTCGAGGTTCTCATCGATTCCGAGCTCCTGGATGCCATCCGGGAGCATAACCGGGAGCTCGCGGAGCGGATCCTCCTCGAAGCTCTGGGGCAGCACATCGACCTCGGGGAGGTGTTTCCATGATCATCCGGATTGCGATCCTCTTCTACATACTCACCGGCATCGGGTTCATCATGTACCTCTTCTGGAGAGACAGCCGGATCGTTCTGGTCTCCCGCGGACTGTTCCTGGCGAGCATCGCGCTCCATGTCATCCACACCCTTTTTCTGGGCGGGCAGATGAACCATGTCCCTCTGGCATCCCCCGCGCAGGCGACCAACATGATAGTGCTGCTGGCCTCGCTCGTCTTCGTCCCCTTCATCTTCCGAAAGCAGACGGCGGTGCTGGGGGCCTTCTTCCTGCCCGTGGCAGGCTTCTCCCTCGGCATGATCGGCCCTCATCTCGATGAGAGCGGCGGCATGGCTCCCGCATTGTCCCAGACATGGTATCCTCTGCACACCGTGAGCGTCATAGCGGGGGAGGCCCTTTTCGCCGTGGCGTTCGTGGTGTCTGTGGTATACCTGATCCACGAGAGGATCATCAGGAAGGGATACCTTCACTGGACAGCCTCGGGGCTTCCTCCCTTGAAGCTGCTCGACAGGATTCTTTCCGTCTGTCTCGGGGCGGGGTTCGTCTCCATTACCGCGGGCATGATATTCGGCGCCTTATGGGCCTCGAGCCTGGGCGTCGAGCTGTCTCATATCGGCGCGAAGATCTCGGCCGGGGCGGCCATGTGGATGGTCTTCGCCTTCAGCATTCACCAGAGGTTTGCCATCCGGTGGTCCGGCGGGAGGACCGCGGTGATCACGATCGCCGGATTCGTTTTCATGGTTCTCCTGTTCATCGGCATGAACATGGCATACCCCGAATCTCACGGCATAGGACTCACCGGATGAACCGAATCGGCTGCATCAGCGTAAACTACCGAAGCGCCCCTGTCGAGATCAGGGAGAAGCTCTTCGTGAACCCCCAGGACTTCCAGTGCATCTGTGCGCGTGACGCCGAAATATATGCGCTTGCCACCTGCAACAGGACTGAGGTGTACTGGACGGGTATCGAGGAACGCGCAGTGCTCGAGCGAATGGAAGCCCTTTCGGGCATTCCCGGAGAAACACTTCTGAAGAGCTGCGAGATCTTTCGCGGCGAGGAGGCGATCAAGCACCTCTTCGCTGTGGCGTCAGGCCTCGATTCCCTCGTCATCGGGGAAAACCAGATCCTGGGTCAGGTCAAGGACGCCTACCGCGCGGCTCTAGCCGCAGGAACCACCTCGGTCTTCCTGAACAAGGCCCTCCACCGGGCGTTCAGGACGGCGAAGCGGGTGCGCACAGAGACGGATATCGGCAGATACCCGGTATCGGTGGCATCCCAGGCAGTAGAGCTTGCATGTCATATCTTCGGCGACATCGGCCAGAGCTCTGTACTCATCATCGGAGCGGGGGAGATGGCCAGCATCGCGGCGATCCGCCTCAAGGAGCGGGGCGCGCGGGACCTCAGCATCATCAACAGGACCCACTCGGCGGCATGCGACCTCGCCATGGAGCTGGGCGGTAAGCCAAAGCCCTTCGAAGCCCTGAGAGAGGAGCTGGCCAGGTGCTCCATCGTCATCACCTCGACCGGATCGCCCGACCCCATCATCACCCGGGCCATGATGGACGAGGTGATGAAGCGGCGGCGACATGAGCCCATCATAATCATAGACATCGCGGTGCCGAGAGATGTGGATCCTGAGGCGGGGAAATGCTATAATTGCTATCTTTACGACATCGATGCCCTGAAGGCCATTGTAGACAAGCATATCACCTACCGGAAGGAGGAGACGGACAAAGCGCTCGATATCATCACCTCTGAAGTGGAGCGTTTCGGGAAATGGGTGCGATCCCTCGATGCCCAGGCCACTATCCGGGATCTCTTTGCCCTCATGGACGAGTATATCGCTTCCGAGATGGGAAGCAATTCTCTTTCTCCCGAGCAAAGGGCGGCAGTGGAACAGAAGCTTCGGATATCGCTGAAACGTTTTCTCCACCGGGTGGCGAGCTTTCTGAAAGAGCATCCCACCCTTCCCAATATAGAACAGGCACGGAGGATTTTCCAGCTCGATGAGGACTATCAGGATCGGCACAAGGGGTAGCGCGCTTGCGCTCAAGCAGACGGAAATGGTGCGTCGCGCGCTTGCCCGCTTCGAGCCGGGCATAACGACGAAAGTGCATACGATTCGGACCACCGGCGATATCCACGCCGATGCCCCGCTCGATGCCATCGGAGGCAAGGGTGTGTTCGTCAAGGAGATTGAGCGCAAGCTCCTTCAGGGCGAGATCGACTGCGCGGTGCACAGCCTCAAGGACATGCAGGCGGTCGTGCCCCAGGGGCTTTCCATCGGCGCATACCTGGAAAGAGACGATCCCCGCGACATGCTGTTCTCAAAGGGGCGGCACACCCTCGAAGATCTCCCCGCCGGCGTGCGCATCGGTACATCAAGCATGCGCAGACGATGTCAGATCAGGCTCCATCGGCCCGATCTCGTGATCGTGGACATCCGGGGGAACGTCCCCACCCGGCTCGGGAAGATCGGGGCCGAGGTGTCCGCCGTGGTCCTCGCTGCGGCCGGAGTCAGGAGGCTGGGCCTGGAGGAAGGAGTCGCCCTTGATGCCTGGAGCATGGTGCCCTCTCCCGGCCAGGGCATCATCGCGGTGGAGGCGAGGAGCGACGACCGCGAAGTCGGGGATCTGCTCGGACGGATCGACCACGGGCCGTCGCGCATCTGTGCGGAGGCCGAGCGGGAGTTTCTCGCCGCGCTCGGGCAGGACTGCAATCTCCCCGCAGGGGCATACGCCGTGTGGGACGGCGAAGAGATATCCATTGTCGGAATGCTCGGAAGCCCCGACGAGACACGCGTCGAAAGAATGAGTATGCAGGGCGCTGACCCGGCCGTAGGTCGCAGACTGGCCCTTGCCCTGAAAGAGAAAGTTCATCCGGAGGAGTACCCATGAAGGTCTTTCTCATCGGCGCCGGACCCGGTGATCCCGGCCTCATCACGGTGAAGGCCATGCGCACTATCCCGAAGTGCGACGTCATCGTCTACGACGACCTCATCCCGGTCGAGATTCTCAGCCTTGCGAGGCCGGGTGCGGAAAAGATGTATGTCGGCAAGCGCGGCGGCAAGGAATACATGGAGCAGCCGCGTATCAACGAGCTGCTGGTCGAGCTTGCACGGCTCGGCAAGACAGTCGGGAGACTCAAGGGAGGCGACCCGTGCATATTCGGGCGAGGCGGAGAGGAGGCCCTGCATCTGAAAAAGCACGGGATACCTTTCGAGATCATCCCGGGCATAACCTCGGCCATCGCAGGGCCTGTCAGCGCCGGCATCCCTCCCACTCACCGGGGGTATGCCTCGTCGGTCACATTCGTCACGGCCCACGAAGATCCGTCCAAGGAATCCGGCTTCCTCGACTGGAAGCATCTGGCGGCCGAGAAAGGCACCATCGTGTTCCTCATGGGAGCTTCCCGCATCGCTGAGATCGCCGAAAGGCTCATGGCGGAGGGAATGAGCCCGGATATGCCCTGCGCGCTGGTGCAGGATGCGACCACCCCTCTGCAGCGCCATGTCGTCTCGACACTTGCGCATCTGGGCAGAGACGCTGCCGATCACGGCATCGGGTCTCCGTGCATCATCGTGGTGGGGAATGTCGCAAGCCTCAGCCGAGAGCTTTACTCGGATGAATCCAAGCCCCTGGCAGGCAGGTCGGTGCTCGTGACCAGACCCGCGCATCTCGCGCTGGAGACCGCATCGCTGTTTGCTTCATACGGAGCCTGGGTGGTGCTCTACCCCCTGCTGGAGATCTCTCCTCTCCCCTTCGACCTGCCGGATATCCGGGCATTCGACCTGTTCATCTTCACCTCGCAGAATGCAGTGCCCATCTTCATGAAGAAGATGTTCGCCCGGGATATGGACGCACGGGCGTTTTCCGGCAAGGGAATCTACTGCATCGGACCCAAGACCCGCAATATGCTTCGATCCTACGGCATACGAGCGGACGGTATGGCCGAGGAGTTCCGCTCCGAGGGAATTATGGAGATGCTCAAAGAAACGGATCTCGTGGGAAAGAGCGTGTGCGTGCCCCGGGCCGCAGGGGCGCGGACCTATCTGGTGGACGCCCTGAAGGAGCGCGGCGCACTTGTTCAGGAAATCCCTGTCTATGAGACCGTGCTCCCTGATGACGCCTCCAGAGAGGATTTTCTCTCCGCCCTGGCAACGGTCGACACGGTGGTCTTCACCAGCCCCTCCGGGGTCCGGCACGCCCTTCTGCTCTTAGGGGACGATGTTGGGCCGCTGAAGGAAAGGCTGCTCGCAGCCATCGGCCCGGTGACCGCCGACGCCATGGAGAAATTGGGCCTGCCTGTGGGCGTGGTGGCGGACGAATACACCGACGAGGGCATCATCAAAGCATTGAAAGGAGTACGACTGTGATCGGTATCTCAAAGCTCTACTGCGGGACCGTGGAGGCATCCGACCCATTGAGGTACGGGAGATCATCGAAAGACCTTCCGTCCCATCTGCTTCAGTTCTCCGCCGACAAGAAACCCGTGGTGGTATGGAACATCACGTCCGCCTGCAACCTCAAATGCGTGCACTGCTACGCGGCCGCGGGAAAAGCCGGAAACGAGCTTTCCACGAAGGAGGGGATGGAGCTCATCGCAAACCTGAGGGAATACGGATCTCCGGTCATCCTCTTCTCGGGCGGGGAGCCCCTCATCAGAAAGGACCTGCCCGCGCTCATCAGAACGGCTGTCAAATCAGACATGCGCGCCGTCATATCGACCAACGGGACTCTCATCACGCAGGATCTTGCGATGGAGCTCGCCGACTACGGCCTCTCCTACATCGGTGTGAGCCTGGACGGGCTCCAGGAGATCAACGACACCTTCCGCGGGGTGAGGGGCGCCTTCAGAGAGGCCATGAAAGGCATCGAGCGCGCCATGCACGAAGGGATCAAAGTGGGCCTCCGCTTCACCATGAACCGCAGGAACGTCGATGAGATACCCAGGATTCTCGACCTCATGAAGACCGAGGGGATCCCACGTATCTGCTTCTACCATCTGGTGTACACCGGCAGGGCCATCGAGCTCATGGAGGACGACCTTTCCCGGGAACAGACCAGAGACACTCTGGACCTCATCATGGACAGGACAAGGGAAATGATCGATGCCGGACAACAAGTCGAGGTGCTCACCGTTGACAACCACGCGGACGGCCCGTACGTGTACTTGCGCATGAAACGGCAGGGCCATCCGCGGGCCGACGAGGTGCTCGAGCTGCTGAAGATGAACGGCGGCAACTCCTCCGGCCTGGGAATCGGCTGCGTCAACTGGGACGGCGAGGTCTATCCCGACCAGTTCTGGCGCACCAGGGTGCTGGGCAATGTGAGGCAAAAGCCTTTTTCCGAAATCTGGGAAGACCCCTCCAATGAATTCCTCATGAAGCTCAAAACCAAAAAAGAGCACATGCAGGGACGGTGCCGGGACTGCAGATGGCTCGATGTGTGCGCCGGCAACTTCCGCGCACGGGCCGAGGCGGCGACGGGAGACCCCTGGGGGGAGGACCCGGCCTGCTACCTGACTGACGAGGAAATCTCCTGAAAGGCATGCCCCGGGCAGCCTCCAGCTCGTGATGCCGGTCTGAACGTAAAAGGCCCGCCCTGCCGTGCGGAGCCTTCAGATTCCGCCTGTGTTTTTTCGAAAAGAGTTCCGGGTGCTTACAGGCGGTGCCGGAGGAAGAGGGTCTTGTGTTCGCATGTTTTTTGATATATCAGAACTCTTAAGAGACCATGATAAAGAGGCAAACCACCTTACATGCCAAGCGTTGAATTTCCCGATCCGTACGTATTACGCCAACTCGCGGGCGACAGCTGCTCGAACCTGAAGATCGTCGAAGAGTCCATCGGAGTCAAATGCTCGCTGAAGGGAAACACTATTGAGCTCACCGGTGAGGACTTCGATGTGGAGCTTGCAGAACATGCCCTGAAAGACCTGTACAAGCTCATCAAGGGCGGATTCCCCCTCTACCCGGACGATGTGTGGTATGCAATCCGGATGCTCGCCAAAGACCGCAACGTAAACCTCGAGGACGTTTTCAAGGACAGCATCTACATCTCCTCTACCAAGAAGGTGATCGTTCCCAAGAGCCTCCAGCAGAAGCGCTACATCGACGCCATGCGCGTCAAAGACGTCCTCTTCGGCATCGGGCCCGCCGGCACCGGGAAGACTTATCTCGCCCTCGCCATGGGTGTATCTCATCTCCTGAAGAAAAAGGTGGAGCGGATCATTCTCACCAGGCCCGCCGTGGAGGCGGGAGAAAAGCTCGGGTTTCTTCCGGGCGATCTCCTGGAAAAGGTGAACCCGTATCTGAGACCCCTGTACGATGCCCTCTATGACATGCTCGAGCACGACCACGTGCTGAGGCTCATCAGCAGGGATCAGATCGAAGTCGCACCTCTGGCCTTCATGCGGGGCCGCACCCTGAACGACGCGTTCATCATTCTCGACGAGGCCCAGAACACGACCTCGGAGCAGATGAAGATGTTTCTCACCAGGCTCGGCTACAACTCCAAGGCGGTCATCACCGGCGACATCACCCAGATCGACCTCCCTTCAGGGGTGAAGTCCGGGCTCATCGAGGCCGACCAGATCCTCAAGGGCATCGACGAGATCGGCTTCACCTACTTCAGCGAGGATGACGTGGTGCGCCACAAGGTGGTGGCGAAGATCATCAAGGCCTACGAGAGGTTCTCGCCCAATGGTAGTCATTGACGTGCAGAACCTGCAGAGCGGCTTCTCCACCGAGGATATCCCGCTCGGGAAATGGGCGTCCAAGGCACTCGAGCTGCTCGGGAGGCAGGATGCGGAGCTCTCGGTCGTCATCGTCAACGACGAGCAGATCCAGGATCTGAACAGAAAGTATCTGGACCGGGACAGGCCCACGAACGTCATCTCCTTCCCCCAGCAGGAGGGCGACGGACCTGCGGGAGAGCACCTCGGCGACGTGGTGATATCCATCGAGACGGCATCCAGGGAAGCGCAGGATTCCGGGATGAACCCTGACGAGAGGATGCTGCAGCTTCTCGTGCACGGTATCTGCCACCTGGTGGGGTACAATCACGAAGGGGTGCCGGACGACATGGCCCGACAGATGGAAGAAGCCGAGGAGAATGTCTGCAGGATGATCCTTGAACGCGATGCCTGAGCTTGAAAAGGCAGCGCGGACCGTATTATCGGTAGAGTGGAGCTACTGCGAAAGGGATGCGGCTCCTTTGTATCCCCTTATTGCTGACGGCGTGAAAGTACGGCCGAAAAAGCACTCATATCGTCAATTTATCCCGGGGCTTAAGGCCGTGAATAGCTGGAGAAAAAGTGCTTGCCATGCCATATACCCTCTGCTATAAGGCTCCACTACGGGGCGTAGCGCAGTCTGGCTAGCGCACCTGCCTTGGGAGCAGGGGGTCGGAGGTTCAAATCCTCTCGCCCCGACCAAAGCAGGTTGGATGGGCGCCTGTAGCTCAGTTGGATAGAGCAACGGACTTCTAATCCGTAGGCCAGAGGTTCGAATCCTCTCAGGCGCGCTTAGAGCTTATGGTGAGTGTAGCTCAGTTGGTAGAGCGCAGGATTGTGGCTCCTGTGGCCGAGGGTTCGATCCCCTTCACTCACCCCACGTTTTGTGATATAGGCGCCCGTAGCTCAGTCGGATAGAGCGTCGGACTTCGAATCCGCAGGTCGGGCGTTCGAGTCGCCCCGGGCGTACCAACGTAACATATGGGCCATTAGCTCAACAGGTAGAGCAACTGACTCTTAATCAGTAGGTCCCAGGTTCGAGTCCTGGATGGCCCACCAAAATCAAGGGGTTAGCCGGTATCGGCTGGCCCCTTGTCTTTAAAAAATGACTACAAATGACTACACTCATGACTACTCCATCTCCAGGCTGTTGATAGCATCCTGTTTTCTCGTCATCGCCACATGAGTGTATATTTGCGTAGTGCTGATTTGCTCGTGACCAAGGAGTTCCTGAATCGTTCTGAGATCCTGGTTAGCTTCCAAAAGATGCGTTGCGAACGAGTGCCGAAACATATGGGGGGTAATCCTACCAGTGATTCCAGCTTTTTTCATGGCAGTTTTGATAGGCTTTCGAATATCTGTGAGGGCTTTGCCGGTCCTGCTTGACGGAAACAATAGATCCCCCTTGTAGCCCTTCTTATCCAGCCGTTTGAGCTGTTCTTTAACGGCCTCCTGAGCAGCCCTGGTAAGCGGTACCTTCCGCTCCTTATCGCCTTTGCCGATAACAGTAATAGTCATTTGTCGTACTTCAGCATTGGCTCTATCTATTCCTTTGATGGTGACTACACTAGTGACTACATCCGCTTTGCAGAGGTTGCATACCTCGTCTTTTCTCAGGCCAGCGGAGTACATTACAATATACAAAGCTCTGCGATCGGGACTTATTGCGTTAAGGATGGCCGTAAGCTGATCTCTGGGGATGACTTTGGGCACCTTGCGCTTGTACGGTAACATCGCGTATTTTGCCGGGGGTTCGCAGTACCTCCGCCCCTTTTCGGCTCCCCATGCAATCAGCCGCCGCAAACACATAAGTTCCAAATTTATTGCCCGATGAATTTTTTTCTTGCCGTCCTCGGTGCGCTTAACCTTGTAGGCTTGGATAATCGAGGAGGTTATCCGATCTGGTTGTATTCGACCAAAAAACAGGAGCAGATGCTTGTGGAGCATCCTTTTTTGTTCTTTATAGGTTTTTTCTGCCCGATGCAGCTTTGCCCACTCAAGATATTCCTCCGCAATTTCATTGACCGTCTTATTATGAGGTTTTGGAGCCTTGTGAAACGCTTGATAAAGCTCGCGTTCGTAAATTAAGGCCTCTTCGAGCGTCCCGGCGAAAACTTTTCTCAGCCTCGGCCCTTTGCGCCCCTCCGGGTACAAATCTATCATATGTTTCTTCTCTGATATTGTCCGCACGCTCATTTCTCCTTATTTTTAACTTGTCTTTGACGGAATTGCAACACGGTTGCCATTGCTTCGCGCTTGATCTCGGAGGATGATCGCGTGGAACCCTCGGCCCCGAGAATCTTTAGGAGTTTGTCCACCTTTTGCTCTAATCGATCGAGTTGTTGATTTATATTCATACCTAAAATTTCCTCCTAATATCTATATTCTACCGGAGTGAAAAATTTTTGATTTTTCGAAAAAACCACCAATCAATAATTTCAGTGAGTTATAAAATCCGATGGTTTCGGAGGAAAATAAAAAATAAAAAAATATTACTCCTGGTAAACAAGTGGATCAGGAATGGCTGA